>OIWM01000662.1_pt1 | contig 39764 bp, 26 predicted proteins | sample 1587451 | NCBI WGS metagenome assembly OIWM01 (sample SAMEA3888907, study PRJEB22519) | human gut metagenome | biome: human gut; feature: human-associated habitat; material: faeces | place: Denmark | collected 2011 | reverse complement strand
CAAGTTGATATACAGAGATTTCAAGAGTGTAAGATGATTTCAAAGTATCTTACACTCCCCTGCACACATCTTACACACCCCACCCCGCTGCCTCGCAGTTGATTTTGTCGTATGCGGTGGGTTTTACGCCATAGGGACGTAGAAGAATCTGTCGGAGCAACAGACTTTTCTGCTCCCCTATGCCGTAATATCCTCCTCCCGTGTTTGTGCCGTGTGGCAGCGTGCAGGTTGTGTAGGTTGCGTGTTGGTGGATTTGGTAGCATCTTACACTAAGTAAAGTATTGATAGTCAATAGGTTACAACGTATTAGTGTAAGATGCAAGATACTCAGTGTGTAAGTTATTGTAATATAGTAAAAGGTACCAAGTACCACTTTTTCGTCGTGTACCTTTTGTAATTTATTGCTTTTCGGTGAAACGCAAGCACGAAACGCTACCACTAATGGGGGCGACGCGTCTCGCGTCGGGCATTTTTCAGCGGCCTCGTCCCGCGGAGAAATGCAATGCTCATACGCAAAATAAAGACTCACAGACAGCGCTAAATACACGCTTGTCTATGAGCCTTTGCCTTAAATTCCGACGCGAGACGCGTCGCCCCCATTAGTGGTAGCGTTTTGTGGTAGCGTTTCGTGCTTGCGTCTCGTGGTAGCGTTTGATGCTTGAGTCCGTTCACGTGTTCACGTCTTGCCAGACAGCAACAAGTCTTATACCAAATGCTTGATATTCTCTTCGCGGTCGCCAGGCAGCAAGTCAATCACCGGCACCTCAATCATGGTGTAGCAGCCAGGACGCTGCTGCATGGTGGCACGGGCCACACACACGAGCACCTGACCCGTAAGGGCGGGATTGTTGATACGCATCACAAAGTCGAAGAGCTGGTTCTGCGTGGTACCGCTCACACCCTTGCGGGTGAGGTGCACACCATGGCCCATGTCGATAACATCGTCAACCGAAGGCACGAGGTTGACATGAGTCTCGTCTGATGCGAAATAGGGGTCGGCCTTGATGGCAGCAGCCACCTTGTCAAAGTCGTAACCGTCCTCAATTTCGATGTACACCATACGACGGTGAATGCCCTGGCCCGTAGGAATGGTCATTGAAAGCGCCTTTTTCACACCCTCAACAGCCTTGACAGCCACGGTGTGGCCCATTGACATGCCCGGACCAAAGTTGGTGTAGGTGATGCCCTTGGGGGCAATGGCCTGCAACAGTGTGCGTACTACCGAGTCAGAACCCGGGTCCCAACCTGCCGAGATGATGCTCACTGCACCATGCTCCTTGGCCACAGCGTCGAGCGAACGGCGGAGATCAACAATCTGTGTGTGAATGTCGAAACTGTCGACAGTGTTGATGCCGAGCGAAAGAATATCCTTGGCGTAAGCCTCAACGCTGCGTGTGGGAGTGGCAAGCACAGCCACGTCCACGTCCTTGAGTTCGCGAATGTCCTTTACTACATCATATTTCTTCAACTCCTCAGGACAATTCTCAGCACCTTTGCGGCGAACGATACCTGCCACTTCAAAATCGGGAGCAGCCTCAAGGGCCTGCAGAGTGTAGTGGCCAATATTGCCATAGCCTACCACGGCTGCACGTATTTTCTTCATTTTGTCAGTTATTATGTTTTGTATTTGTAAAAAGCGCCACAAAGATACGTGTTTTTTAGAGTAATGCCACGGCAACAGTCTTTTTTTTTGGCTTATTGTTAGCAAATTGCACACTTCGCCATTTGTGCACACCTGCGAGCGCGCTACCCCACCACAATATTCACGCCGTCGAAAGTTATCCGGCCTTCGTGCTGCAAACGGGCAAGGGCCTGAAGCAACACGCCATGCGCAAAGCCCGACTCCTTGAAATAGGCCAACGGATAGGTGCGTCCAGCCTCAACCACGGTCATGACATGATGCGCAGCCTCGTCCACCTGTTGCGACTGCGGCATGGAGGCCGTCTCCTCCTCGCGCGCTATGCACACATCGCAATAGCCGCAGTCGGGCCCGTCGTCGTCAAAATAGTGGAGCAGGAAGCGGCTGCGGCACATGTCGGTCTCGGTAAAGTAGCGTATCATGGCATCAATTCGCGTGCGGTATTGGTCGCGGCGCACCTCGTAGATGTCGGGCATAATTTGCACTTGGTCAGCATCGATGCGGCGGCAAGTGTAGGTTATTTGCGGTGTGTCCTTGTGTGGCACATAATTCAGCACGCGCAGTTGGGTGAGGTGGCGCAAGTGGTTGTACACCTGCTCACGCGTCATGCCACACTTTTCGGCCAGGCGTTCCTCGTCAACGGGCACATAGTCGGCAAAAATGCCACAGGTATTGCGCATGATAATATTGAGCACGCGCTCCTCGGCAGAGTTGAGGTAATCGATGCCATAAAGTTCGTCGCGCCGCACAAGGAAGATGACGCGCGAGGAATTTTCGTCCTCCAGACTGAAATGTATGTACCCGGCCTGTGTGAGCAGATTAAGCGCACTGACCAGCAACACGGGGAAATGTTTGAACACGTGGCAGAAGCGCTCCATGTTGAAGTCGAAAGTGCGCCCCTCGGCCTCGCCTTCGGCTATTTGGAAAAACGAGGCCAAATCGGCATACACGCGCCGTATGTATGTGCGGTCGGGAAATGCCTGTGTCAAGTGCATTGACAGGCGTTTGGCATCTTCGCCATCGGTCAGCAGCACGCCGTAGGCCACTTGTCCGTCGCGTCCGCCGCGTCCGGCCTCCTGAAAGTAAGCCTCGAGCGAGTCGGGCACGTCCATGTGCACCACCAACCGCACATCGGGCTTGTCAATGCCCATGCCAAAGGCGTTGGTGGCCACCATCACCCTCACCTGGTCGCGCTGCCACGCCTGCTGGCGCGTGTCCTTGTCGAGCGAGGTGAGTCCGGCATGATAGTGCAGAGCCGTGATGCCAGCCTCGTTGAGTTTGTCGGCCACCTCGCGGGTGCCGTTGCGCGAGCGGGTGTACACAATGGCCGACCCGTCTACACACTGCAAGATGTGCAGCAATTCGGCAAACTTGTCGCCCGTGGGGCGCACAATGTAGTGCAGGTTGGGACGTGCAAAACTCATTTTATACACCTGCCCGTCCACGAAAGCCAACTTTTGCTGAATGTCGTCCACCACCATGCGGGTGGCTGTGGCAGTCAGAGCCAGCACGGGCACTCCGGGTAACAGCTTGCGCACCTCGGCTATGCGCAAATAGTGCGGACGGAAGTCGTAGCCCCACTGCGATATGCAGTGTGCCTCGTCCACCGTGATAAGGCACACCTTCATGCGACGCACCTTGTTCATGAATATTTCGGTGGTCAGGCGTTCGGGTGAGACGTACAAAAACTTGTAAGCACCGAATATGGCATTGTCAAGATGCTGCACCACCTCGCTGCGCGTCTGTCCCGAATAGATGGCAGCAGCCATAATGCCGCGCTGCCGCAGATTCTGCACCTGGTCCTTCATCAAGGCAATGAGCGGGGTTACCACCAGGCACAGCCCCTCCATGGCCATGGTTGGCACCTGAAAGGTGATGCTCTTGCCGCCCCCTGTGGGCATGAGTCCCAATGTGTCGTGGCCCGAAGCTATGCTGTTGATGATGTCGAGTTGTATGCCACGAAAACTGTCGTAGCCCCAATATTGGCGTAAAATGGCAATCCACTCCGCGCCGCGCCCCTCTGCAGTGGGCGTTACGGGAGTGGATTGTTTGTTACTTGTTGTCATGATAATGTGGCAATGTGTTAATATGACGCGCCTGCGAGCAAAGCGAGCGCATCATTGACAGGGTCTGATATCGTCAATCTGCAGTTGCACCTCGCCGCGCTTGTGGGTATTTTCCTCAATCGTATAGCAAATATCGAAAGCACGTTTGGTTTTAATATAGCGCGCTTGCGAACTCTGTCCGAAGGCTATGCCATTCATTACATTGTTGCTCTTGTTGTCCACCAATTCGAGTTTGATGTGTTCCTGTCCGCGGCCAACCACCTTGCTTGTGCCATAATCGTAAACACGCTTGGTGCAAAAGATGGGCTTAGCATTGCCCGGCCCGAAGGGCGCAAACTTGCGCAACTGCTGGTAAAAGCGGAAGGTGACATCCTTAAAGTCGAGCACGGCATCAATGTCGAGGCTCGCCTCAGTCTGCTCATCGAGTATGTGTGCAGCCACGTACGCCTCAAAGCGCCGGCTGAACTCCTCAACGTGTTCAACGGGCAAGGTGAGTCCGGCAGCATAGGTGTGGCCGCCAAAGTTTTCGAGCAAATCCTCGCAACTCTGCACAGCCTTGTACACATCAAATCCTGACACCGAGCGGGCCGAGCCCGTGGCCATGCCCTCAGAGCGCGTCAGCACCACGGCCGGACGATAGTACTGTTCCGTCAGGCGCGAGGCCACAATGCCTATCACACCCTTGTGCCACGCCTCATTGTAGATAACGATGCTGCGGCGGTTGTCAAGCCCGGGCAGGTCCTTCACCTGCTCCACGGCCTCCTCTGTCATCTGCTTGTCAAGGTCCTTGCGAGCCTCGTTGTACAGGTTGATGCGTCCAGCCTTTTCGAGCGCAGCCTGAAAGTCCTTTTCCACGAGCAGTTCCACAGCCTCCTTGCCGTTCTGCATACGTCCCGAGGCATTGATGCGCGGCCCTATCTTAAAGATGATATCGTTCATCGTCAGCTCGCGGTCAGCCAGTCCGCACACCTCGATAATGGCCTGCAGACCAATGCTGGGGTTAGAGTTCAGACACCGCAGCCCATGATAAGCCAACACACGGTTTTCGCCCATCACCGGCACAATGTCCGACGCGATGCTCACGGCGCAAAGGTCGAGCAAGGCCATAAGTTTGTTAAACTCTATGCCATTGCTGGCAGCAAAGGCCTGCATGAATTTGAAGCCCACGCCACACCCCGAAAGGTGCGTGTCGGGATAGTGGTTGTCGGTGCGCTTGGGGTTGAGTATGGCCACCGCGCACGGCAACTGGGCGTCGGGCACATGGTGGTCGCAAATGATAAAGTCGATGCCCAGGCTCTTGGCATAAGCTATCTCATCAATAGCCTTGATGCCACAGTCGAGCACCACGATCAGCCCCACCCCCGTTTGGGCGGCAAAGTCGATGCCTTTCTTTGATATGCCATACCCCTCCTCGTAGCGGTCGGGTATGTAGTAGTCGATGTTAGAGTAGTATTGTTGCAAAAACTTGTACACAAGCGCCACAGCCGTACAGCCGTCCACATCGTAGTCGCCATACACGAGTATGCGCTCCTTGCGCCCCATAGCCAAATTTAAGCGGTCCACCGCCACCTGCATGTCGTCCATCATAAATGGGTCGTGCAATTCGGTGAGCTGCGGCCGGAAAAAGTGGCGTGCCTCCGCCTCGGTGCGTATGCCGCGATCGAAGAGCAGTTTGCCCAAGGCCGGGTGAATGCCCACCTGGCGGGCAAGCTCTTCCTCGGCAGTCGCAGTGGCCGGGTCGGGAGCCTCGTAGTTCCATTTGTAGTTCATGCTTATATGTCATTTTTTATTTTGCTGAGTGTAGAAACGTGGCACGCGCCACTTGCTGCAGCCCGGCTAAATTGCCCAGTCCGGCTGCTTGGCACGTGCTATATGTTGATGCGGGGGCGCACGCCGTGGTGTTCGGCCACGGGCCATTGGCCCCTACTTGTCCAATTTAGCAAGCTAAGGTAATAAGAAAATGTGACATACGGAGTAAGATTGGGCCAAGATGTTGGGCAGACGTTCAATTATGTGTAATTTTGCACTTAAATACCCGTTGGAGTGACCGTCAGCCGGCCAACCATTCTCTTGCCAGACTGACACGACCGAACAAAAGCGTCACCGCCAACGCACATCATTCACTCTCAATTCAAAATAAAGCCAATGGTTTCAGTTGATGGACTTGCCGTAGAGTTTGGCGGCACCACCCTGTTCAGTGACATATCATTTGTTATCAACGACAACGACCGCATAGCCCTGATGGGCAAAAACGGTGCGGGCAAAAGCACCTTGCTCAAGATTTTGGCCGGTGTGCGCAAGCCCACACGTGGCTCGGTGTCGGCCCCCAAAGACACTGTGATAGCCTACCTGCCGCAGCACCTCATGACCGAGGACGGGCGCACCGTGTTTGAAGAGGCAAGCCAGGCCTTTGCCCACCTGCACGAAATGCAGGCTCACCTTGACGACCTTAACCGCCAACTGACCGAACGCACTGACTATGAGAGTGAGGATTACATGGCACTGATTGAGGAGGTGGCTACGCTGAGCGAAAAGTTCTATGCCATTGACATGACGCACTTTGAGGAGGACGTGGAAAAGACACTGCTCGGCTTGGGCTTTGAGCGCACTGACTTCGACAGACAAACAAGCGAATTTTCGGGCGGCTGGCGCATGCGCATCGAACTGGCCAAGATGTTGCTGCAAAACCCCGACGTGCTGCTGCTCGACGAGCCTACCAACCACCTCGACATCGAGTCGATCGGCTGGCTCGAGGACTTCCTTATCAACAACGGCAAGGCGGTGGTGGTAATCAGCCACGACCGCAAGTTTGTGGACAACATCACCACACGCACCATCGAGGTGACCATGGGCCGCATCTACGACTACAAGGTGAACTACTCGCACTACTTGCAGTTGCGTGCCGAACGGCGCGAGCAGCAAATGAAGCAGTACGAGGAGCAGCAAAAGATGATACAGGAGACTAAGGACTTTATTGAACGCTTCAAAGGCACGTATTCAAAGACCTTCCAGGTGCAGAGCCGCGTCAAAATGCTTGAAAAGCTCGAACTGGTTGAGGTGGACGAAATGGACACCTCGGCCCTGCGCCTCAAATTTCCACCCGCCCCGCGCAGCGGCCAGTATCCCGTGACGGCCGACATGGTGGGCAAGGCCTTCGACGGTAAACAAATATTCAAAAATGCCTCGTTCACCATCAAGCGCGGCGACAAAGTGGCCTTTGTGGGCCGCAACGGCGAGGGAAAGTCGACCATGGTCAAGTGCATCATGGGACAACTCGAACACGAGGGCACACTCACCCTGGGGCACAACGTGCAGATTGGCTACTTTGCTCAGAACCAGGCTTCGCTGCTCGATGGCGAGCTCACCGTGTTCCAAACCATCGACGATGTGGCCAAGGGCGAGGTGCGCAACAAAATACGCGACCTGCTCGGCGCCTTTATGTTTGGCGGTGAGGCAAGCACCAAAAAGGTAAAGGTGCTGTCGGGCGGCGAACGTACCCGACTGGCGTTGCTCAAACTGCTGCTCGAACCCGTCAACTTGCTCATTCTTGACGAACCTACCAACCACCTCGACCTGCGCACCAAGGACGTGCTGAAACAGGCTTTGGCCGACTTTGACGGCACGCTCATCTGTGTGAGCCACGACCGCGACTTCCTCGACGGACTGATCACACGCGTATATGAGTTTGGCGGTGGACAAGTGCGCGAGCATTTGTGCGGCATTTACGAGTTTTTGGAGAAGAAGAAAATGGCCGAACTGGCCGACTTGGAACGCAAGTGACAATGACTGGCAACAACCTGATATTTTACTTTTCGGCCACGGGCAACAGCCGCCACGTGGCCCAATGCCTGCAAATGGCCAACGGCGGCATACTGGTGCCGATGGACACCTGCTTGCTTGAGGGGCAGCACAAATTCAGCGTGGACGAGGGGTGCAGCGTGGGCTTTGTTTTCCCCGTCTACTTTTGGGGACTGCCCACCATCGTGGCTGATTTTATAGCAGCCCTGCAACTCGACGGCACACCGCAATATACCTATGGTGTGACTACCTACGGCACCTCGATGGGTGAGGTGCGCCACCAACTGCGCAAGGCGCTCGGGCTGAAGGGCATGGCGCTCGACGGACTCTTCGGGGTGCGCATGGTAGATGTGTGGACGCCCATGTTCGATGTATCGGACCACGACAAATGCCTTAAACGCACACAAAAGGCCGAGGCACAAATTGACAAGGTGGCTCTGCAGATAGAGCACCATGAAGTTGGCTCCCGCCACTGGACAGAGTTGCCGCATCTGCTGGCACAGCTTGAATACCGCCTCTACCCCAAGGCACGCCAGACGCGCCACTTTAGTGTGATGGACGACCGCTGCACGGGCTGTGGCTTGTGTGCGCGCAAATGCCCTACCAAGGCGATAGCCATGGACTGCCACAAACGCCCATTTTGGCAAAAGAGCGAATGCGCAGCCTGCCTGCGGTGTCTGCACCACTGCCCCCACTTTGCCATACAATATGGCAAACACACCGCCACGCACGGGCAGTTTGTACACCCGTCCGAAATATACAATGCGTGATGGGCACCGGCATTATCGATATATTAGAATTAGCAAACAAGCTGACGGGGTGACGGGACTGCAGAAAATTAGCCCGACGCGAGACGGGGCTGCTGAAGAATGCCCCGACGCGAGACGCGTCGCCCCCATTAGAGATAGCGTTTGGCGGTAGTATTTGGTGCTTGAAGAAACGCAAGCACTAATGGGGGCGACGCGTCTCGCGTCGGTTTTTTCAGCAGCCTCGTCCCGCGTCGGTTTTTTCAGCAGCCTCGTCACCCTGTCAACCCGTCAACCCGCCAACCAACAATTCCGCCTACGAACCACATTAACATGAAGCAGCGCGACAATTACATATTTCTGACACAAGCACCCGTTCACAAAGTGATACTCACCATGGCTGTGCCCACCATCATATCGATGTTGGTGACAAGTTTCTACAACATGGCCGACACTTTCTTTGTGAGCAAGATCAACACACAATGCACCGCAGCAGTTGGCATTGTGTTCTCCATCATGTCGGTAATTCAGGCGATAGGCTTCTTCTTTGGTCACGGCTCGGGCAACTTCATGTCGCGCAAACTGGGGTCACGCCAGTTTGCCGAGGCACGCACCATGTCGGCCACAGGGTTCACCTACAGTCTGTCGTTTGGTGTGCTCATAGCCATCGCAGGCCATCTGCTGCTAACCGACCTGGCCGTTTGGCTGGGTTCCACACCCACCATTCTGCCGTATGCCAAGCAATATTTGGGCATTGTGCTGCTCGGGGCACCCTTTATGACGGCGTCGCTCACCATGAATAATCAAATGCGTTTTCAAGGCAATGCGGCCTATGCCATGTACGGCATACTGACTGGCGCCGTGATGAATGTGGCACTCGACGCCCTGCTGATATTTGGCTTCGGCATGGGCATTGCCGGAGCTGCATGGGCCACCGTCATCAGCCAAGGTTGCAGCTTCGGCATACTGCTGTACATGACACGCAAAAATGGCGGCATACGCATCAACCTGCGACATTTCACTCCAAAGCTTTCATACGTCAAGGAGATAATTTTTGGCGGCACGCCCTCACTCTCACGCCAGGGACTGGCCGCCATTTCTACCATCGCGCTCAACCTTTCGGCCGGTGTGTATGGCGATGCTGCCATTGCCGGCATGAGCATTGTCACAAGGTTTTGTTTCTTCATCTTTGCCATTATCATCGGTCTGGGCCAGGGCTTTCAGCCCCTGTGCGGCTTTTGCTATGGCGCCAAGCTCTACGCCCGCGTCAAGGAGGGCTTTACCTACTGCATCAAAATCGGCACATGCTTTCTTGCCGTGTGCGCCATTGCGGGCTTTGCCTTTGCCCCCGACATTGTGGCCATGTTCCGCCACGACCCCGAGGTGGTGGCAGTGGGCTCAGCGGCCATGCGGTGGCAAATGGTCACCTTTGTGCTACTGCCCACCATCGGCCTGACCAACATGCTGATGCAAACCATACGCAAGCCCATACGCGCCAACCTTGTGGCAGCAGCACGCAGCGGACTTTTCTTTATTCCCCTTGTCATCGTTTTGCCACGCTACTTCGGGCTGATGGGGGTTGAAATGTGCCAGGCGTGCAGCGACGTGTGCTCATTTGCCATCTGCTTGCCCATAGCATGGACTGCCTTCGGGGAGATGAAACGCGAACTGGCGCAACGCTGAGCCGACACCAACTACATACTGGCGCACCACATTGGTGCCGCTTTATCACATCTTTTTTGTACATTTGTGCAGACAACAACACAAAAATGAATTATCTGACCCGCTTATTGCTCATAACGGCCATAACCTTTGCCACAACACTAAAGGCCACGGCACAAATAGACTCGCTTATTTACAACACCGACAACCCGACCATCGTGGCTGACGAACGGAACGAACTGCGCATCAACGTAGACGGCATGGCCTTTTTCCGCGACAACGAATATAACACTAAGGACGCGGTGAAGGGCTACACGCTGCCGGGCGTGTGGCTGCAGCCCAGCGTGAGCTACCAGCCCCTGCGCAACCTCAAACTGGAGCTGGGGGCCTACATGATACACTTTTGGGGAGCCAACCGCTACCCTAACGCCAACTATACCAACCTTGAACGCGCCGAGGCGCAGAACACTACCAAGGCCTTTCACTGTGTGCCGGTGTTCAGAGCTAACATGCAGCTTACGCCAAATGTCAACGTCGTGCTTGGCTCACTGTATGGCAAAACGGCACACGGACTGGCCGAACCGCTCTACAACGACGAGATGAACATCAGTTCCGACCCCGAAACGGGGCTGCAGGTGCTATGGCGCAACTCGTGGCTGCACTTTGACACGTGGGTTAACTGGCAGGATTTTATATTTAAGAATGACGACAATCAGGAGCGCTTTGTCTACGGCTTGTCGGCCCGTTTCAACCCATCGCGCAAGGCTGCACGCTGCCAATGGTACTTGCCCGTACAACTGCTCATGCAGCACATTGGCGGCGAGGTGAACACCGAGGCACCCGACCGCATGATTAAGACATGGCTCAACGCCGCAGCTGGCGTGGGACTTAATGTGCCTCTGCGCACCAAACTGCCCGTAACCCTGGGTGGCGAGGTGTTGGGCGCATACTTCAGCCAGCAGAGCGGCACGGTGTTGCCCTACAACAGTGGGCAGGGCTTGCTCGGACGCGTGCAAGCCCGCGTGTGGCACTTTGGACTGTCGGCCGGCTACTGGTGGGCGCACAAGTATATTCCGGTGTATGGCAGTCCGCTATTCAGCACCATGAGCACAAGCGCCGAGGGGGTGACACTGCACAACCCGCGCATGCTCATGCTGCGGGCCGAATACGCCCAACAGCTGGGGCGCGGATTTGCTTGGGGCGTGCGCCTCGACTATAATGTGCACAACGCAAGCAGCATCACGCGCAAAACGGAGAATATGATTGAAACAGGACGCCGCACCACCGACTTTGCAGCGGGCATATACCTGCGTCTGTCGCCAAGTTTCCTTATCAAAAAGTTCAAGACGGAGCAATCACACTAAAAGCAAGTTCTAAAAAAACGGCATGACAAGTGCCGCAGACTCAAAAGTTTTTATTACTTTCGCACTGATTTCGACATACGGCTACTGCACGCGATACTAAACTAACCGCTGCAGCAAAATGCCAGGGTATGACGACTTTTATATTAACAAACACAGAAATGGACGCAAATAATACAAACAAAACTCACGAGGGACTGGCCCAAGGCATGTCTAACATTTACGATGAAGTTAGCACATCGGTTGCCTCAGCCATCAAACAAGACTTAGTTGAACACTTTGGCAAGGGACTTTACTACCACCTCAAAAATGGCGAAAAGCCCATCAACGCCGAGCAGCAGGCTTACATAGCCGAAACATTTGCCAAACACGGTGTGACAACCTCGCCCGTTTACGACAAGATGCTGTAACGACAACACTCAACAAACTATACATCACCCCCTACACACTATATCACAATGATGCAAAGCGTCCCGGCTCACACTTATGCGAGCCGGGACGCTTTGCATTATCTCGTCATAAATTTTCTGTCTCCCGTAAATGGTTCTTCGGCCTCACGATACTGATTTTAGCACATGGTAGCACGAAGTTGTAGCACTGGCCGAATGTGTGTACCCTTACACGAGCAACAGTTCAAAGTCGACCACATCGAGCATGCGGCCAAACTTGTAACCTACGTTTTCGAAATGGGATACTTGCTTGAAGCCCATGGCGCGATGGAAGGCCATGCTATGGGTGTTTTCCTCAGTAATGCAGGCTATGAGGGCTTGGACACCAAGCTGGCGGGCATCGGCCACAAGTCGCGATATCATGCTGCGGCCTACATCATGACCTTGTGCCTCGGGGGCCAGGTAAATGGTGACCTCGAGGGTGCGGGCATAGGCGGCACGGGGTTTCCAGGCATGCAAGTAGCAGTAGCCAAGCACTTGGCCCTGGTGCTCGTAAACGTAGTAGGGATAATCAGCCGAAAGGGTGACGATGCGGCGGCGCATTTCGTCAACACTCACGGGCTCTGTTTCGAAGGTGACGGTGGTGTGGGTTATGAAGGGGTTGTAGATGTCGGTAATGGCCTGGGCATCATCGGGGGTTACTTTACGTATCATTGTACTGATGCTATTTGAGCTTCGGTCAGGTTGGTTATTTTCATTATGCTTTGTGTGTGCATGCCGGCTTGCTTTAGCTTGGCAGCCATTTGCAACATGTCCTCAAGGTGCTGCGCTTCGCGCCCTTGGGCTATGCCTTCGGCAAGGCCCTCGGCATGCCCTTCAGCTCGACCAACTTGATAACCGTCAAAACGACTCGTTTCAAGCAGACTGCGTTGGGTGCGCACAGCCTCCATGTGGCGCAAGTAGGCACTGCGATCGTTTGCCGACAGACCGTCGAAACGCATACACTCACGCGCACGCTGAAGTCCGGGGGCTGTTGTACTTTCGGATATTTCGCCCGTCTTCAAGTAGGCTATCCACTCGTCCAAAGGTGTCTTGGCCACTTTGTCGAAATCGTTAACACGCAATACATAATATTCGGGAAAGAGGTCGCCAGCCTCTTTGCGCTCGAACCTTTCACCCTCGTCCTGGCCAAAGAAGGCCTGGCTTTGACGCACCGAAAGTTTTAGCACATCATGCGGCTCATGCAAACCATGGAATGTTGTTTTACCATGGTACACATAGTCGTTGCCCTGTCCAAGGTCGAAATAGACAATGTTCACGGAGTAGACCTTGCGCACCTTGTCATAGTCGTCGCCTAAACCTATGTAATCGGTGATGGCCTTTGACACGCCATATAGCATGCGATGGAAATAAGCCAGTTCGCGTGTGTTCTGTATTTCTACTATTATGAGTTCTTGCTTGTCGTTCTCGGCCAATATGTCGACACGGTTGAATTTGTCGTCCCCAGCGTCCTGATTCGATTCGCTCTCAAGAAACTTGACGATCGTAACTTTCTCACCAAACAACGAGGTGAGCAAGCCTTCGATCACTGAATGATTGGCTTTGTCACGCAGCAGGCGCTTCATGGCCCAATCAAAACGTATGTAGTTTGTCATAACGTGTTGTCTTACATTTATTGCACAAATGTACGTATTTTGCCGTTCTTGCGCAAATCATAACACATTGCTTGTGACGTATGCATACAAAAAAACACCCGCATGCGCTCCTCGAATGGAACGCTTGCGGGCGTTTTACGTTATATGTTATGCTAACAGGTGTGCATCAAAGCACCGAACTTAAGCTTGCTCTTCTTCGTCGGCAGCGGCCTTGGCTGCTTGAGCACGCTCATATTCTTCCTTGTCGGCAACGACTAACTTGCTGAACTCGCGCAGACCTGTACCGGCCGGAATGAGGTGACCGCAGATAACGTTCTCCTTCATACCTTCGAGGTAGTCGGTCTTGCCACTGATTGCAGCCTCGTTGAGCACCTTGGTAGTCTCCTGGAAGGAAGCTGCCGACATGAAGCTCTTGGTCTGGAGGGCTGCACGGGTGATACCTTGCAAGATTTGGGTTGAAGTGGCGGCCTCGGCATCGCGTACCTTGACGAGCTTGAGGTCACGGCGCTTGAGCTGTGAGTTCTCGTCGCGAAGCTTGCGGGCTGTTACAATCATACCCTTCTTCATCGTTTCGCTGTCGCCAGCGTCAACGACTACTTTCTTGCCCCAGATGCGGTCGTTCTCCTCGGCAAAATCGAGTTTGTCTACGATCTGCTGCTCAAGAAAGCGGGTATCGCCAGGTTCGTTTATCTGTACCTTGCGCATCATCTGACGCACAATTACCTCGAAGTGCTTGTCGTTGATCTTCACACCTTGCAGACGGTAAACGTCCTGTACCTCGTTGACAATGTACTCTTGTACTGCCGTGGGGCCCATGATAGCGAGAATGTCGCTCGGGGTGATTGAACCATCTGAAAGTTTGGTTCCAGCACGTACGAAGTCGTTCTCCTGTACAAGTATCTGCTTTGACAGGGGCACAAGATACTTCTTCACCTCGCCAAGCTTTGAGGTTACGATGATCTCGCGGTGGCCACGCTTTACATTGCCCATGCTGATCTCGCCATCGATTTCGCTCACCACAGCAGGGTTGCTCGGGTTGCGGGCTTCGAAGAGCTCGGTTACACGGGGCAGACCACCGGTAATATCACCAGCCTTACCTACAACACGCGGAATCTTGACCAAAATGTCACCTGCCTTGAGCGACTGGCCGTCCTCAACCACGATGTGACCGTTGATGGGGAAACTGTAGGTGCGGATTATATCGCCATTTTCGTCGAGTATGTTACAGTTTGGCACATGTGTCTTGTCTTTTGACTCAATCACAATGCGCTCACGCAAACCAGTTGCCTCATCTTCTTCGACACGGTAGCTGATACCTTCTGTCACGTTTTCGAACTGTATCTTACCAGCTGTTTCGGTTACGATTACAGCGTTGAAGGGGTCCCACTTGGCAACGACGGTATCCTTGTCAACGTGCTGGCCTTCATCAACGAAGAGTTCTGAACCATAAGGCACGTTCTGGTTTGAAAGTACGATGCCTGTATTTTCGTCAACGAAACGTACTTCGGCCAAACGTCCGACAACAATCTTGCATGCCTTGCCTTCCTCATCGTGCGACTCTACTGTGCGAAGTTCATCGAACTCTACGCGGCAGTCGCTTTTGGCCTTGATTGTGGCATTGGCAGCAGCGTTCGAAGCGATACCACCAGCGTGGAAGGTACGGAGTGTAAGCTGGGTACCCGGCTCACCGATTGACTGTGCTGCGATAACGCCGACGGCCTCGCCCTTTTGTACCATGCGGCTGGTGGCAAGGTTGCGTCCGTAACACTTCATGCAGACACCGTGCTTGCTCTCGCAAGTGAGCACTGAACGTATTTCAACGCTCTCGATAGGTGAAGCCTCAATTTCGGCTGCGATAGGCTCGGTTATTTCCTCACCGGCTGCTACGATGAGCTTGCCTGTTGTGGGGTTAATTATATCGTGTACAGACACACGGCCGAGGATACGCTCTGAAAGTGAAGATATTACTTCATCGCCATCCTTGAGGGCTGTGCAAACGAGGCCACGCAATGTGCCGCAGTCCTCTTCGGTGATAATCACATCGTGAGATACGTCGACCAAACGACGTGTGAGGTAACCGGCATCGGCCGTCTTCAAAGCGGTATCGGCCAAACCCTTACGGGCACCGTGGGTTGAAATAAAGTACTCAAGCACTGACATACCCTCCTTAAAGTTTGAAAGGATCGGGTTTTCAATAATCTGTGCGCCTTCGGCACCTGCCTTTTGGGGCTTGGCCATCAAACCACGCATACCGGCAAGCTGCGCAATCTGGTCGGCAGAACCACGGGCACCAGAGTCAAGCATCATGAACACAGCGTTGAAACCTTGGTCGGCCTCGGTCATCTGCTTCATCAATGTCTTCTTGATGTCGGTGTTTACGTGTGTCCATGTATCAACAACTTGGTTGTAACGTTCTTTGTCGGTGATGAAACCCATGTTGTAGTTCATGGTGATTTGTTCAACCTCCTCGTTACCACGCTTTACGATGTCGGCCTTTTCGTCAGGTATGATGATATCACCCAAGTTGAACGAAAGTCCGCCTTCGTATGCCTTGCGATAACCAAGATTCTTGATACCATCGAGGAAGTCGCAAGCGCGTGCCATACCTACGGTCTTGATAACCTTTGAAATTATGTCGCGAAGCGACTTCTTGGCTACAACGCAGTTGATGAAACCACATTCTTCGGGAATGATGCCATTTACAATGACACGACCGACTGAAGTCTCGACAAGATGCTTGATTTTTGCACCACGCTCGTCGATATCGTCTACCATCACCTTGACAGGAGCGTGCACGTCAACACGACGCTCGTTGAAGGCGATGATTGCCTCTTCCGGACCATAGAATGTAAGGCCCGAACCCTTTGCGCCTGGACGCAACTTGGTAATGTAGTAAAGACCAAGCACCATATCCTGCGAGGGCACTGTGATAGGCGCACCATTAGCGGGGTTCAAGATGTTGTGGCTTTGGAGCATGAGCATCTGTGCTTCGAGCACAGCTTCATTGCTCAAGGGAAGATGAACAGCCATCTGGTCACCATCGAAGTCGGCGTTGAATGCGGTACATGCCAACGGGTGCAACTGTATGGCCTTGCCTTCAATCATCTTGGGTTGGAAAGCCTGAATACCGAGACGGTGAAGTGTCGGCGCACGGTTGAGTAGGACGGGGTGTCCCTTCATAACGTGTTCGAGGATATCCCAAATGATAGGTTCGCGACGGTCAACGATCTTCTTGGCGCTCTTTACAGTCTTTACAATACCACGCTCTATGAGCTTACGTATGATGAAAGGCTTGTAAAGTTCGGCGGCCATCAATTTAGGCAGACCGCACTCGCCCATTTTGAGTTCAGGACCTACAACAATTACTGAACGTGCAGAATAGTCGACACGTTTACCAAGCAAATTCTGACGGAAGCGGCCAGCCTTACCCTTAAGCGAGTCTGAGAGTGACTTGAGAGGACGGTTGCTGTCGCTCTTCACGGCCGATGACTTGCGCGAGTTGTCGAAGAGGCTGTCAACCGACTCCTGCAACATACGCTTTTCGTTACGCAAAATAACCTCGGGGGCCTTGATTTCGAGCAAACGCTTCAGACGATTGTTGCGTATTAACACGCGACGATAGAGGTCGTTAAGGTCGGAAGTGGCAAAACGGCCACCATCGAGCGGTACGAGCGGACGCAAATCGGGTGGAGTGACAGGGATAACCTTCATAATCATCCACTCGGGTTTGTTGCGGTCACGGCTTGTACGGAAAGACTCAACAACCTGCAGACGCTTTAACGCTTCGTTTTTACGTTGCATCGACGAGTCTGAGTTAGCACGGTCGCGCAACTCGTATGAGAGGCTGTCAAGATCAATGCGTTTGAGCAAGTCATATACGGCCTCGGCACCCATCTTAGCTATGAACTTGTTGGGGTCTGTATCCTCAAGGTACTGATTTTCCTTCGGCAACTTCTTTACAAGATCCAAGTACTCGTCTTCGGTCAAAAGGTCGTTCTCGGCCACATCATCAGCGAGCACACCCGGCTGGATAACCACATAGCGCTCGTAGTAGATGATAGAGTCAAGTTTTTTGGTAGGTATGCCCAACAAGTAACCAATCTTGTTAGGAAGTGAGCGGAAGTACCAAATGTGAGCCACTGGAACGACCAACTGAATGTGGCCTGCACGCTCACGGCGCACTTTCTTCTCTGTCACCTCAACACCACAACGGTCACACACGATGCCCTTGTAACGAATGCGCTTGTATTTGCCGCAGTGGCACTCGTAATCCTTTGTCGGACCAAAAATGCGCTCGCAGAACAAGCCGTCACGCTCTGGCTTATATGTACGGTAGTTGATGGTTTCAGGCTTAAGCACCTCACCATACGAATTTGCCATGATCTCCTCAGGCGAAGCCAGACCGATGGTAATCTTCGTAAAGTTGCTCTTTATCTTATTATCTCTTTTGAATGCCATTTTTGTAGAAATGATTGAGAGTGGGAATGTTGTGTAGTTTTTAGTTTATAGGTTATAAGGCTAAGAAGTTTATATCATAATGGTCCCGCGCCTCTGCCTGAACCATCAGGCTTAGCACGACGGGATTACTTTATAACCTTATAACCCTATAACTTAAAAACCTTAGTCGAGCGTAATGCTCAAGCCCAAGCCGCGGAGCTCGTGAAGCAGCACGTTGAGTGATTCGGGGATACCCGGAGTGGGCATCGGATCACCCTTGACAATGGCCTCGTACGCCTTAGCACGACCTGTAACATCATCAGACTTGATGGTGAGGATTTCCTGAAGCACATGCGAAGCACCGAATGCCTCGATGGCCCAAACCTCCATCTCACCAAAACGCTGACCACCGAATTGGGCTTTACCACCAAGCGGCTGTTGCGTGATGAGTGAGTACGGACCGATTGAACGGGCATGCATCTTGTCCTCAACCATGTGACCAAGTTTCAACATGTAGGTAACACCAACTGTAGCCTTCTGGTCAAAAGCCTCACCCGTAGCACCATCATAGAGCTGCGTTGAGCAGTAGCGAGGCAGACCTGCCTTGTCAGTCCATTCGCAAAGGTCCTCAAGCTTGGCACCATCAAAGATAGGAGTAGCAAACTTGACACCGAGTTTACGTCCGGCAGCACCGAGTACAGCCTCGAAAATCTGTCCGATATTCATACGCGAAGGCACGCCCAACGGGTTCAACACGATGTCGACAGGAGTACCATCTGCGAGGAACGGCATATCCTCCTGACGCACCACCTTTGACACGATACCCTTGTTACCGTGACGACCGGCCATCTTGTCACCAACACCAATCTTACGTTTCTTTGCAATGTAAACCTTGGCTTGCTGTATAATTCCTGAGGGCAGATCATCGCCAATAGTAATGGCAAACTTCTTGCGCTTCAAGATAGCGTCGAGTTGGTTGTACTTCTTCAAATAGTTGATAACCAACTGACGGATCAATTTGTTGGCGTGTTCGTCATCAGTCCAGTCATGAAGTTCGACAGAAGCATAATCAAGCGCACTGAGCACAGCCTTGTTGAACTTGATACCCTTAGCAATAACCTCAGAACCTACGTTATCCTTAACGCCCTGCGATTCCTTATCGCTGATAAGAGAGAGCAACTTGTCAACCATCAAAGCCTTCAAGTCGTTGGTGTCCTTCTGGAAGTCGTCGTCAAGCTTCTGAAGCGTAACCTTGTCGGCAGCCTTTTCTGTGCGAGACTTCTGCACACGGGCAAAAAGACGCTTGTTAATGACAACACCAGCCAACGAAGGATTAGCCTTAAGCGAAGCGTCCTTCACATCACCAGCCTTGTCACCAAAGATGGCACGGAGCAATTTTTCCTCAGGAGTAGGATCGCTCTCACCCTTCGGCGTAATCTTACCAATAAGTATGTCGCCAGGAGCTACACGCGCACCAATACGTATAATACCAGTGTCGTCCAAATCCTTGGTTGCGTCCTCACTTACATTAGGAATATCATTGGTAAACTCTTCCATACCACGCTTCGTCTCACGTACTTCGAGCGAATACTCGTCTACATGAACAGAAGTAAGTATGTCTTCACGAACCATACGTTCGTTAAGCACAATGGCATCCTCGTAGTTGTAACCCTTCCAAGGCATGTAGGCCACGAGCAAGTTACGACCAAGAGCCAATTCACCATTTTCTGTGGCATAGCCTTCAGTAAGGATATCGCCCTTCTGCACCTTCTGTCCCTTGTTGCAAATAGGACGGAGGTCAATGGTCATATTTTGGTTGGTACGGCGGAACTTCGGAATTCTATATTCCTTTACATTGGATTCGAAACTTACAAATTCCTCATCTTCGGTACGTTCATAGGCAATGCGGATAACATCTGCATCAACATATTCGATCACGCCATCGCCTTCGGCAGTAATCATCGTACGCGAATCCTCACATACCTGCTTTTCGATGCCAGTACCTACAATAGGAGCCTCGCTGCGAATAAGGGGCACTGCCTGGCGCATCATGTTCGATCCCATCAACGCACGGTGCGCATCATCGTGTTCCAAGAACGGAATGAGAGATGCAGCAATTGAAGCGATCTGCTGCGGCGAAACGTCCATCAATTCAACCTGTGAGGGTGGCACTACAGGATAATCGGCATCCTGACGGCACTTGACTTTATCGCGGATAAATGAACCATCATCATTCAACGGAGCATTACCCTGGCCGATAATTTTTCCTTCCTCCTCCTCAGCAGAGAGATATACAATGTCATTATTGTCAAGGTCAACCATTGAGTTCTCCACCTTGCGGTAAGGAGTCTCAATAAATCCGAGGTCATCAATCTTGGCATATACACAAAGTGAAGATATAAGACCAATGTTCGGACCTTCAGGCGACTCAATAGGACAAAGACGACCATAGTGCGTATAGTGTACGTCACGAACTTCGAAACCGGCACGCTCACGAGACAAACCACCAGGACCAAGGGCCGACAAACGACGCTTGTGCGTAACCTCAGCCAAAGGATTGGTCTGATCCATAAACTGTGACAAAGCATTGGTGCCGAAGAATGAATTGATAACGCTCGAAATAGTCTTGGCGTTAATCAAATCAGTCGGTGTGAACACCTCATTATCACGCACATTCATACGCTCACGAATAGTGCGGCTCATACGAGCCAAACCAATAGCAAACTGGTTTGAAAGCTGTTCACCGACGGTACGTACGCGACGATTACTCAAGTGGTCAATATCATCTACCGTAGCCTTTGAGTTAATCAACTCCACAAGATACTTGATAATCTCGATAATGTCCTCACGTGTCAGCACACGCACGTCCATATCCGTATCAAGATTCAGTTTCTTGTTTATACGATAACGTCCAACCTCGCCCAAGTCGTAGCGCTTCTCTGAGAAGAAAAGGTTGTTGATAACCTCACGTGCCGATGCATCATCTGCGGGGTCGGCATTACGCAACTGGCGGTAGATATAATTAACAGCCTCCTGTTCAGAGTTGGCAGGGTCCTTCTGAAGTGTGTTGAAAATGATAGAATAATCAGTTGAAGAGCCCTGTTCGGGGTGAACCCAAATAGTTTGTTCGCCCGAATCGAGAATGATGTCAGCGTTCTCAGGCGTAATTTCGCTCTCACGATCGAGCAACACCTTGGTACGCTCCATTGACATCACCTCACCAGTATCAGGATCAACAAAGTCCTCAAGTGTTGTAGAGTTAACACGTGCAGCCAATTTGCGACCGAGCAACTTCTTCAAGTTAGTCTTGTTGACCTTATGCTCCTCCGCAAGATTGAAAATCTGGAGGATATCCTTATCACTCTCAAAACCTATGGCACGCAGCAAAGTCGTTACGGGCAACTTCTTTTTACGGTCGATGTAAGCATACATCACATTGTTGATATCCGTAGCGAATTCGATCCAAGAACCCTTGAACGGAATGATACGTGCAGAATAAAGTTGCGTACCATTAGCATGCACACTCGAGCCAAAGAACACACCCGGTGAACGGTGAAGCTGCGACACAACCACACGCTCTGCACCATTGATAATGAATGTGCCATTGTCAGACATGTAAGGTATAGAACCCAAGAACACGTCCTGAACAACAGTATCAAAATCCTCGTGGTCGGGGTCGGTACAGTAAAGTTTCAGTTTAGCCTTAAGAGGCACACTGTAAGTCAGTCCGCGCTCCAGACACTCCTGAATGGTATAACGTGGCTCATCGATATAATAATCGATAAACTCCAATACAAAGTTGTTGCGAGTATCAGCAATAGGGAAATTCTCAGCAAAAACTTTGTACAGGCCGTCGTTCTTACGCAATTCACTTGGTGTGTCGAGCTGCAAGAAATCTTTGAAAGACTTTAACTGAACGTCCAAGAAATCAGGATAAGGCATCGGATTCTTTACGGACGCAAAGTTTACACGGTTATTTATTACGGTAGAAGACATTCGTCGAAAATGTTGAGATGAAAGAAATGTTACGAGATTGGGTTAGGAGGTCAAAGGGTTAGGGAGTTGATGCATCAAAAAAAATTAGCAAAGCGTAAAGCCCCGACGCATTAACTCGCTAAGCCAATAACCAACTACCCCTCAGCCTCATAAGCCAAGAGACGTGTCACATTTCGAAATGTATAGACACAAAAAGGTTATGAACCCTCTACCAGAAGATTCATAACCATAACCCTTGAAGGGAAATTTCTTATTAAGCGAGTTCAACCTCAGCACCAGCTTCTTCGAGAGCCTTCTTGAGTGCTTCAGCTTCTTCCTTAGCAACGCCTTCCTTAACCTTTGAAGGAGCGCCGTCAACGAGATCCTTTGCTTCCTTCAAGCCGAGGCCGCAGTGTTCCTTAACAGCCTTAACAACCTGAAGCTTAGCTGAACCTGCGCTCTTGAGAACAACGTCGAAAGAAGTCTTCTCTTCAGCAGCAGCACCACCAGCTGCGGGACCGGCAGCAACAGCAACAGCTGCAGCAGCGGGTTCGATTCCATACTCGTCCTTCAGGATAGTTGCCAACTCATTTACTTCCTTCACTGTCAAATTTACCAATTCTTCAGCGATAGCTTTGATATCTGCCATTTTCTTAAATGTATTTTTTTGTTTGTTTTCTTAGTTAATTGGGGTTACCCAGCCAGTTTAAGTTTACGCCGGGATTTTATTCGGGGCGTTCGCCCAAAGTCTTAAGCACACCGTGAATGGTCTGTCCGGCACCCGAAAGTGCAGAGATAACATTCTTGGCAGGTGACTGCAGCAAAGCAACAACCTCGGCAATAACCTCGTTCTTGCTCTTGATAGCGCAGAGTGTTTCGAGCTGGTCTGCACCAACATAGAAACCTTCCTCAGCGTAAGCACCCTTCAGCGTAGGCACACCTTCCTTACCAGTTTCCTTAATCAACTTGGCAGGAACGTTAGCTGTATCGCAGAAGAACACTGCAGTAGTACCTTTCAAGCAACCATAAAGCGCAGAGTAATCTACGTCAGATGCTTCAAAAGCCTTGTGCAAAAGAGTATTCTTTACAACTACCATCTTGATGCCAGCACCAAAAGCCTTGCGGCGGAGAGCTGAAGTAGCTTCAGCATTCATGCCTGTCACATCAACGAGGTAGAAGTGTGCATATTCTTTAATCTGTTCACCGAGCTTCTCGATGATAATAGCTTTATCTTCCTTCTTCATGATTGTAATTCAGTTTAGATTTCTTCTACAGATTTAGGATCAATCTTGATACCCTTACTCATGGTAGAAGAAAGATAAATACTCTTCACATAAGTACCCTTAGCACTTGCGGGCTTCAGCTTGATAATAGTAGCCATAAATTCCTTGGCGTTACCAAAAATCTGCTCGGGAGAGAAAGAAGCCTTACCGATTGAAGTGTGTACGATACCACTCTTGTCAACCTTAAAGTCAATCTTACCCTGCTTAACCTCGCGGATAGCCTTGGCTACATCCATGGTAACCGTACCACTCTTGGGGTTAGGCATCAAGCCACGCGGACCGAGTACACGGCCCAGGGCACCAATTTTACCCATGATGGCAGGCATAGTGATGATAACATCGATGTCTGTCCAGCCACCCTTGATTTTCTCGATATATTCATCGAGACCTACATAGTCAGCGCCAGCTTCTTTAGCAGCAGCTTCAGCATCAGGCGTACAGAGGCAGAGCACACGTACAGTCTTACCAGTACCATTCGGCAGTGAAACAACACCGCGAACCATTTGGTTAGCCTTACGAGGGTCAACGCCCAAACGTACGTCAATATCGATTGAAGCATCAAACTTGGTAGTAGTGATTTCCTTTACCAAAGATGCAGCTTCTTTCAATGTGTAAGCCTTCCCTGCTTCAACTTTGTCAGCGACTAACTTCTGATTTTTTGTCAGTTTACTCATTGTTCAAATTTGAAGTTAAATTATTCACCAGGGAAGTCACCCTTAACTGTGATACCCATGCTGCGGGCAGTACCAGCTACCATACGCATTGCACTTTCAACTGTGAAGCAGTTTAAGTCGGGCATCTTGTCTTCTGCGATTGCCTTAACCTGATCCCAAGTAATCTCAGCGATCTTGGTACGGTTAGGAGCTGCAGAACCGCTCTTCTTCTTGGCTGCTTCCAACAATTGAATTGCTACAGGAGGAGTCTTAACTACGAAAGAGAAAGACTTGTCATTAAAATAAGTAATGACAACTGGCAATACCTTACCAGCCTTGTCCTGAGTTCTGGCGTTGAACTGCTTGCAGAAATCCATGATGTTGATACCCTTTGAACCCAAAGCAGGGCCAACGGGAGGTGATGGATTTGCAGCGCCGCCCTTAATCTGTAATTTGATTAATCCAGCAACTTCTTTAGCCATTGTTGTTTATTAAAAATTAAAAAGTGACGAGGAATTCATTAAGAGAGAGTACGTAACATCACTCCCAGATTATTCCTTCTCAATCTGCATAAAACCGAGGTCCAGGCCCGTACTGCGACCGAACACCTTAACAGTGACAGTCACCTTCTTCTTCTCTTCGTCGATCTTTTCAATCACACCAGAGAATCCGCTAAACGGCCCATCGACAACCTTTACGCTTTCACCCACGATGTAAGGTATTTCAACCTCTTGAGGTTCGCTCTCGAGTTCGTCAACCTTACCGAGAATACGGTTAACCTCACTCTCACGAAGAGGAGTGGGATTATCCATACCACCGAGGAAGCCCAACACATTAGGCGTGTTACGCAACTCGTGTACGGTTTCACCAACCAATCTTGCCTCTACAAGAACATAGCCGGGAAGATACAGACGTTCCTTGATAACTTGTTTGTTACCGCGGAGTGCTTTAACCTTCTCGGTTGGAATGAGTACTTGCGAAACATGACCGCCAAGGCGGCCATTCTTAATTTCGGCATCAATGTACTCCTTAACCTTCATTTCTTTTCCGCTTACAGCACGCAAAACGTACCAAGCCATTTCTGCTGCCATATCGAATTAAATTTGAGGATAGATAAGTTGCATGATTGACTCAAATACCGTATCCATGAGATACACCACAATTGCTATGATGATGGAAGCTGTTAGCACAACAATTGCGCTGTGAGTCAACTCCTTTCTCGTAGGCCAAGTGGTCTTATGAGATAACTCGTCGTATGAATCTTTGCAATATGCAATTACTTTCTGGAACATATATGTGTCGTTTAGCACGGGAAGAGAGGCTCGAACTCCCGACACCTGGTTTTGGAGACCAGTGCTCTACCAACTGAGCTATTCCCGTAGAATAGGCCTTGCCTCACTTGCGCAAGGCAAGAACCTATTATATTGTAATGATTAATCTACAAGAAGATTAGTCAAGGATTTCAGTGATCTGACCTGAACCTACTGTACGACCACCTTCACGGATAGCGAAGCGGAGACCTACGTTGATAGCTACAGCGTAGATGAGTTCTACAGAGATTTCTACGTTATCACCAGGCATTACCATTTCAGTGCCTTCGGGGAGGTGGATCTCACCGGTGCAGTCCATGGTACGGAGGTAGAACTGAGGACGATACTTGTTACCGAACGGAGTGTGACGGCCACCTTCTTCCTTCTTCAATACGTAGATAGAAGCCTTGAACTTCTTGTGCGGAGTGATTACACCCGGGTGAGTGATAACCATACCACGCTTGATTTCAGACTTGTCGATACCACGGAGGAGAAGACCTACGTTATCACCAGCTTCACCTTCGTCGAGGATCTTACGGAACATCTCAACGCCAGTTACAACTGACTTCTTATCTTCGCCAAGACCAAGGATCTGAACTTCGTCACCAACCTTTACGACACCAGTTTCAACACGACCAGTAGCAACAGTACCACGACCAGTGATTGAGAATACGTCCTCAACAGGCATCAAGAAAGGCTTTTCTACGTCACGAACAGGTTCCTGAATCCAGTTATCAACAGCATTCATGAGCTCCATTACAGAATCTTCCCACTTAGCAACACCGTTCAAAGCACCGAGTGCAGAACCGCGGATGATAGGAGTATCCTCTTCGAAGTCATACTGTTCGAGGAGTTCGTGCATTTCCATTTCTACGAGCTCGAGCATTTCTTCGTCCTCAACCATATCGCACTTGTTCAAGAACACAACGAGGCGGGGAACGTTTACCTGACGAGCGAGAAGGATGTGCTCACGAGTCTGAGGCATAGGACCATCAGTAGCAGCTACTACGATGATAGCACCGTCCATCTGAGCAGCACCAGTTACCATGTTCTTTACGTAGTCGGCGTGACCCGGGCAGTCTACGTGAGCATAGTGACGCTTTTCTGTTTCATACTCGATGTGAGCAGTATTGATAGTAATACCACGTTCCTTTTCTTCAGGAGCGTTATCAATCTGATCGAATGACTTAACATCTTCGCCAGTACCAAGCTTCTCGTGGAGAACCTTAGAAATAGCGGCAGTCAAAGTAGTCTTACCGTGGTCAACGTGACCAATTGTACCGATGTTAACATGCGGTTTGGTACGTTCAAATTTCTCTTTAGCCATAGCTGTTTTATTTTATTTGAATGAAATTCTTGTTCTTCAATCTTTAAGAAAAAAGATCTGTACAATAAGTGAGCTGTTAGCGAGACTTGAACTCGCGACCTCTTCCTTACCAAGGAAGTGCTCTACCGCTGAGCTATAACAGCAATAAAAAATTGTGAGCGGAAGACGGGGCTCAAACCCGCGACCCCCAGCTTGGAAGGCTAGTGCTCTATCAACTGAGCTACTTCCGCATACCCGTTTAAGGTTGTGGGCAAAGATGGATTCGAACCACCGAAGGCGTAAGCCAGCAGATTTACAGTCTGCCCCATTTGGCCACTCTGGTATTTGCCCGTATTTCCTTTTCTATCAGCACCATGCCCGCAAGCATTAGAGCAGATGTCTCTCGGAAACGGGTGCAAAGTTAGGCATTATTTCTTTCTCTCCAAACTTTTCCCCGTTTTTTTTCTCAAAAACGTACTTTTTCCTGATTTCATCAATGCGTCACCCAATCAAATGACATAATTCGTCGTTTCTCATTATGCGCTATGTGTATCTTTGTTTGTGAGTTATGAGATATGCCGCTAACGCGGAGAACATAAGAACAAAAGAACATAAGAACATAAGTGCTTCAAGACATACGGACACGGACTCGCGTCCATGTGTCCTCAAGAACATAAGGGCTACGCCATAGCGTTTAATGCTGTTGCTTTCTTGTTTATGACGCTCAAGGTTGTAACGGCGTAGCCCTTATGTTCTTGAGGGCACATGGACGCAGGTCCATGCCCGTATGTCTTGAAGCACTTATGTCCTTTTGTTCTTATGTCCTCCGCGTTAGCGGCAAATCTCACAGAGCACCACAATATTCTGATTCCATCACTTTCTGCGCCAATGAATGACGCGGTCAACATGGTGTTACACACCGGTTTGCTCACGGGCACAAACCCTTTGTCCGCCTGGTCGCGCTGTTTCATTTCGGGCGTGCGGTCAAGCACATTATAGCTAATATCGCACTGTTCGTCCATAAGGGTAATACCGCAGTCTGTGTCGTTGCCCATGCGTTTTTGCTGCTGGGGTGTTTCTGTGTTTTCACTTTGTGGATCCGCGCTATGCGCGATAACATCTATCAGTTTGTCAACGCCACGTTTCACAATGGCATCGGCATAGCGCAGCATTCTGTTAAGCATTCGTTTCATGGTAGTCAATACAATTTGGTTTGATATAAAAGTAAAGTGCTGCAAAGGTAACACCAAGGCATTGTACCCAACAAAAAAAGTGTACAATTTGTACACAAATATTTACCTCCTTGCCCGTCATCCCTCTTGTAAAAGAGTGTGTGTGCTTTTACTGCCATCTTACACTTTTTGTGCGTAACAAGTTGATACACATAACTTTCAAGAGTGTAAGATGATTTCAAAGTATCTTACACACCCCTACATACATCTTACACACCCCACCCCGTTGTCTCGCAGTCGGTTTGGACGTATGCGGTAGATAATACGGCATAGGGACGTAGAACAATCTGTCGGAGCGACAGACTTTTCTGCTCCCCTATGCTGTGATATCGCCCTCCCGTGCTCGTGCCGCGTGGCAGTATGTAGTGTGTGTAGGATGCGTGTAGGTGGCGTTAGCAGTATCTTACACTAAGTAAAGTATTGATAGTCAATGAGTTGTAGTGTATTAGTGTAAGATGCAAGATTCTCGGCAAGTAAAGTTTTTGTAGTATGGTAAAGGTCCCGCTACCACTAAAAGCAAGCACCAAACGCTACCTCTAATGGGAGCGACGCGTCTCGCGTCGGGATTTGAGACAAAGGCTCACAGACAGAAGTGTAATTAGTGCTATCTGTGAGTCTTTATTTATTTTCCCGACGCGAGACGCGTCGCCCCCATTAGAGGTAGCGTTTGGTGGTAGCGTTAGTGATAGCGTTTGATGCTTGAGTCCGTTCATTACATTGGGCTTTCAGCCCGCACTCGCTAAATTCGAAACTCGAGTAGTTAATTCTCTACGCACCACTACGGCTTTTTAGGTGGCAGTAAATAATATACCGAAGAGCCATAACCACACCAATAGCCAAGGCCTCCACTGACATTTCCACGCAGATTGCTATTGGTTGAGAAGAACGGACTGCCCGACAGCGACACATCGTCCTCAAAGCTATCCCAAAAAGCATAGGAGGGGCCATCTAACGTGGCGAACTTTATCTTCAGTGTATCTGAATACGAGAAAAACGGCGAGAAATGACTATTATCAGGCCGATGCAGATTATAAACCGGAAGCGCCGAATGCGGACTGATATTCTCGGGCTTATACAACCCCATATAGCACGACTTGTAATTCACATCACGACACTTGCTGATGCCGAAAAACTTATATCCCCCACCCTGTGGTAAATCCAGCTGCTGCGACACATGCGCCATCACTTGGTAGAGCGTATCATTTTCTAAGCATGGTGTTACAGTAAAGGAATCTACCACTGCCTTAGGCGGAATAGTAGTCACAGCCTCAGCATGATAGGGCGGACAGTCTACTGTCAATTTATAAGTATGTCCGCTACGGCCCATAATACGCGTTGTGGTAAAGCCATACGGAGGTGTTTGATGCTTCATCACGCGCCCCGTTAGCACCACAGCCTTCTCCTCGTCGCTCACAGTCACCGTAGCCCACTTTAGCACATGTTGCACAAGATCGACATCTGTAGTGTCACTGGTCGTAAACGGCAGACTGGTGGTTACGAATACCATCGGAAAATCGCCATCATCAATCCAGCCCTCTACCACGAGCTGGGGTTGAGTATGGCTGTAAGGATCTTCCACACACGAGGCTAAAGCTATCGCTGCCACCAGCAGGGGCAACGTCTTTTTACACAACACTACCATACGACTAATATTTAATATAATAACTGAACGAAGGCAACGGATATTTGAGGAAACACACTGGAGCGAACCTAAAATTACCATCTCTGCGTATTCGCAACCGATAGAACAATGGGTTATTAAAGCCGAAGGCATTAAACAGCGACACGTTAAAACCATGCCTGAAGTGCCTCTGTCTCTTCTGCTTAAGATCCACATTTGCAGCCATATCCACACGCTTGTACCACGGCAGATGACACCCATTATGTTTACCATATTGTGCTACCACATAGCCATTCATTAAATAGAATTCGTTAGCTGACGTAAAGGGGGTGCCCGAGGCAAACACTGCCGAGCACGTAAAGGTCACACGCTTCAGTACCTGCCAGGTGGCCACAAGGTTAAACTCATGCACTCTTTCGTGATTTGCAGGATAAGAACTTCTTTCCCGCAACTCTGGGAATTTTCGTAAAGAGCGACCAAAAGCATACCCCACCCAACCGGTTACAGGACCACTTTGACGTGTTAGTTGCACACCGAAACCATAATTTAGGCCCCGCCCCTGCAACAAGGACGTGTTAAGAGAATATGCCTCATTTATCAGGTCAAGCACATTATCCTTATACTCCTTTTGATGATGCAATCGTTTTACATAGGCATTTGCTGTAAATGCCCACGCATTATTTGGTGTCTGTCCATCATACAACAGAGACAGCCCCTCTGCACGCTGCGGTTTCAGTTCGCGCGACGCCGAAAACCAAAATTCTGTGGGCAATCCCAACGACGTAAACCCTGTTTGCTGCACATACTGATTGGCCACCGACAGCTGCACGCCCAAGCGATGCTGCGGAGCCGCCTGCCACGACAGCGTCAGCATAGGCGAAATTGAGAACCAGCTCGTTTGGTCTACATCACGATAGTAAGTCACGCGTCCCTCGGGTTTCAGCACCCATTGCCCATCATGCCAGCCATATTGCCAACCTGCATAGACGTTTGCCTCATGAGCCACGCCTTTTTTCTGACGGTCTGTCTCTATCTGCGTGTAAGTACTTTCTATTTGCGGCGACTGCGGCAGTATTTGATACAAGCTGTACGAGCCTCCTATTTGCCATGAGTTACAGCTCCACTCTGTTTGATAGCCATACTGACGAATATGCGAGGGCAAAGACATCTTCTGCCCTGCTTGACGCAATCTGAAATCATTCTGATACCCCGAGGCCACCAGCCTCTGCGTCAACTGCCACGATTTGTCCACCACCCTCCAAGAGGCCTCGGCAGCATAATTCAACCAGTTTAGTCGTACGTGCATAAGATGTCCCCCTTCTGTATACGAGGCTCTGTCTTGCCCGAAATAAGCATTTAAGTCAAACCTGTGCCGCATCGAAGGCCTGTAACTCAGCGTTACATTATAATCGCCAAAACTGTACCGCAGCGGCGACCCGTCAAAATCAAGCCACTTGCCATAAAGCAAGTTCATGTACGCCTGACGGGCCGAAGCCACAAACAGCAATTTGCCATTAGGCCGCACACGTATCGTGCCTTGCGACGACATCGGACCTACATTCAACTCTGCCCCCTCCACTGTCCTTTCGCGTTGCGCCAGGCTGTCCACGCCACCGTCTTTTATTGCAAATGGACGCATCTGCACCACACCGCCCAGTCTGTTAGGTTGGGCAGCGCCAGCAAGTGCCGTAAAATCCAGCGTCTCAAAATGACTTGCATTGAACGCAGAGAATATGCCCAACAGATGCGAGGGGTTAAACACTGTGGCACCTCCCATCATAAAAGCATTTTGCCCCATATCGCAACCTTGCACATGCAATCCGGCATCATACTCTGTCGAAGTTTGCACCGTAGGCAGGCTCTGCACATACCGCAAGGGATCAGCATTACCTAAAATTTGGGGCAAAGTTCGCAACTGCTTCATTTCCCAATGTATGCGTCCCGCCGAGCTTCCACGCAAAGGCGAACGGTTTCGCCATGCCGTCACCGACGCCTCTCCCGCTATATCTACCTGACGTAGCGAGTCAACATGCTGAGCATGCACAACCATACTTGTATGCACGCCCAACAACAGCACATATATATAATAAGGTATAAACTTCAACATAGCACTTTAGCCAAGCCACACACTTAGCAGCGTTGTCAACTTGATTGTTGACGGTTTGTCATTGGCTTTATGGGCAAACCCATCAGCCACTACACCCTTAGATAACAAAAAGCAGGAACCGATTTCGCACTCTGGCCAAACCAGTTCCTGCTATTTATATCAGATACTCATTTAATATTCGAACTTCTTGCCCAGTTTCTCGTAACCTCTGAGCAGGCTCTCAAAGGTATCTATCACAGATCTGAAAGATGTTTCATCGAAATAGTCCTCAAAACTTATGCCATACGAACTGTTATCATTGAAATAGATAGCTGGCTCAAAGTCCCAATAGTCTTCGTAATAATCCGATTCCTTAAACACTTCCAACTTAACAGAGGCCTGTTCCACCTTGGTTCCGTCGTAGTACACCTTGCAATCTAACAAGCTGTTAGCCTGTGCTATACAACTTTCAAATTTACGCTGGTTCTCGCAGTTATCGTAAGCTTCTTCTATCCAGCGATTAAAATCCATAGCGTTTGCACAAGTGGCTTTTATCTGCATTTTGCCCATCACGTCTACGCTGACATTCACCGAACCCACTTTCTGCACATCATCATTAGTCAGTTTAAGCCCCGCGCCACTGGCTTCAAACGAAATGAGTGTCACATTGCCTTTTTTCATGCAGCCTTTTACAGCCACCTTGCCCTCTTGCGCAGAGTAGCCAGCACGGTCTATTATCCAAGAGTAGTCGTTCACACTGGTTGTCGTGCTTACATCTACGCCATCACGGCTGAGATCATATTCAGGGCCAGTAAACTTGCTGTGGTCTATTTTTGTCACAGAATTCACACGAGTCACACCATCTTGCGTTAGCGTTACTATCACGCGCTCTGGCACATTTACATAGTATTTATACTTATCAACATACTCTACACCAGTACCCGTACTGCTATCGTAAACATAGTCTTTGTAATCCTCGTCGTCCGTAATATAGGCCTTCTTAACGCTGCCCTCCTGTTTTACCGACAGCACACATTGCTTCCCGTCTTGGTCCGTAAATATAAACTGCAAGTCATTGGCCTCTGCGCGAGTCCACTTATTTGCACCCGCAGTAAAATGTCCCTTAAAGTTTGAGAGCGTAATCAGTCGGTTGTAGTAAGTACAATCCTGCAACCACCCATACTCACTTTCTGTCTTGTGGGTCACATATTCCGTCATGCCCTTAAGCACCGTGTCAAACCAGTTCGTTACAACGCTATGGTCAAAACGGTCATTATCCACATAATGATTGTAGATATAGCTTGACAGGTCTGCCAAGCCATTAAAGTCACTTGAGGGCACCTGTGCCATAAAACCTTTAGCTATCGCCTCAAGCTTTTGCTTCTGTTCATGGCTCGTCAACGGGTTTTGGGCCGACGGCTCGTTAGGCACATCTGCGTCATCACCACCGCCTCCAGTAATTTCTTCTGGGTCATCATCTCCACACGAGGTAAAGGTCACGGCTGGCGCAGCCAATACCAGGCTTGCTGCCAACATGTAAATAAAATGCTTCTTCATAGCTAATATTGTTAGGGGTTGTTCTAATCGCGGCATTATTTGCACACTTTATTCGCAAAGTTAAACATCTTTTTTGACGCACACAACCCTCTTTCGGCGCACGAATGCATAAGTGGCAAAAAACAGTGCATAAGTGGCAAAAATTAAGGTCTGCAGAAATCGCTTTCTGCAGACCTTGTTATTGAGATAACTTCAAACTGAAGATATTGGGGCTATTATGCGTTACCCTCGGGCACACCAAACGGAGTGGCTGTGCGGCCACCCTGGGGAGCCTCAGCTGCACCAGGAAGGTTAATAGGGCCAAAAGCCTTCTCATACTTCTGGATATTGTCCTGAAGAGCAAAGAGCAAGCGCTTTGCGTGTTCGGGAGCCAAAATGATGCGGCTCTTTACGTTTGCCTTGGGCACACCAGGCAATACGCGAATGAAATCCATTACAACCTCAGCGCTCGAATGAGTGATAATTGCCAGGTTTGCATAAATGCCTTCAGCCACTTCGGGAGTGAGCTCAATCTTCAACTGTCCGTCGTTCTGTTCTTGATTTTCCATGGGGAATAATTCGTTTATGGTGTTATTATATATTTATTATATGCGTATATCAAGTCTGCAAGATGCCATGCAAACCTCTTTCGCAGCACAAATATAGGCCCAACCATCGGATTAACCAAAGAAAATGGGCGTTTTTTCCGTTTTATCATGCCATTTGCGCGTTTTATCATTGCAATCATTAGCAATTTGTTAAAAGAATACTTAATTTTGCACACAGAAAAACAAAGAGTGACAAAATCCCTAACAACCAACAAGTCCTGCGGTTGCCACAATTATGGTTGCCACGAATAGACTTTGCAAATTATTTATCAATTCATTTATAATACAACAAAATGAAAAAGTTTTTTACTATCATCGCTTTGGGCGCAACTGTACTTACAGCTGGTGCTCAGAAGTCTGTACAAGGTGCAGGTTTCTTTGACAATTGGTCAGTAGGTCTCGTTGGCGGCGGCATTCTCCCCACCACTCACACCTCATTCGACAAGTTCCGCGCCACTTATGGTGTTGAACTCACAAAGCAAATCACTCCTGTGTTCGCTCTCGGTGGCCAGTTCCTTGCCAACAACAACACAACCGCCAGCCGCACAGTGTTTGACCAGTCTAATCTCAGCCTCCTCGGCAAGGTTAACTTCTCAAACCTTTTCTGTGGTTACAACGGCCAGCCCCGCTTGTTCGAGGTTGAAGGTGTTGTAGGCGCAGGTTGGGGTCACGACTACATCAACAAGAGCTATGGCGATGACGCCAACTACTTCACTTCTAAGTTCGGCTTCAACTTCAACTTCAACGTTGGCGAGAAGAAGGCTTGGACCATCGCTGTTAAGCCCTCTATCGTTTACAACATGGAGGCTGACCGCAAGCAGAGCTACAACGCTTACAACGTTAACAACAGTGCCATCGAGCTCCTCGCCGGTGTAACTTACCACTTCAAGAACAAGAACAACGGCAAGAACTACATGACCCTCGTTAAGGCATACGACCAAGCCGAAGTTGACGGTTTGAACGCAAAGGTTAACGACCTCCGCGCTCAGGTTAACGACAAGGACGCTCAGCTTGCCAAACTCGCTGCCGACAACCGCGACCTCCAGCAGAAGCTCAATGATTGCCGCAACCAGAAGCCCGCTGTTCAGACTATAACTAAGAACTCTGCTTCACTCGAGCAAACCGTTACATTCCGTCAGGGCAAGAGCACTGTCGACGCTTCTCAGCTCCCCAACGTTGAGCGCGTTGCTACATTCTTGAAGAACCACAAGAACAGCACCGTTGACATCAAGGGTTACGCTTCACCCGAAGGTAGCGCCGAAATCAACGCCAAGATTGCCAAGGCCCGTGCCGAAGCTGTTAAGTCTATCCTCGTTAACAAGTACAAGATTGCTGCCAGCCGCATCAACGCCGAAGGCCAGGGTGTAGGCAACATGTTCTCAGAGGACGATTGGAACCGCGTAAGCATCTGCACCATCAACGAGTCTAAATAAGTAAATACCTAAGTCCTACATAACGGACTTTCAATTACAAACTAACAGGAGATGAACACCATGCCTCATGGTGTTTACCTCCTGTTTTTTTATTGTTTTGCAACAAAACGTTCGACACGCGTACACCAAGCTAATAGGGCGACATATACAATGGAAATCGGTATATTTCACACAAAAAGCCTTCTTTACGCACAGAACAAGCAACAAAAGTTGTGCCATTAGCAGAATGTAAGTATATTTGCATTGACATTATCTAAACCATGTAACACCTAACATATAAATGATAAAACTACAAATCAACAATGAATCACTTACACTTCAAGCGCAGCGTATGGCTCGTATGCTTGTTCAGCCTGTTGGCAGGCTTTGCCCATGCCATCGACATCAACAAGCCCGGTGTTGTGTACCGCATTGTCAACAAGTCTAACGGCCAGGCCGTGACCAATGGCGATCAAAGTGCACACGACACTTACCTCAGCACCGCTGCTATCGACAATAATTCTGAAGGACAGGATTGGATGATTGTACCCGTATCCGCAGCCGACGGCATCTATGCCTTCTACAATCCACACTGCGACATGGGTATCGACATGGCAGCGAGTGCTAAAGAGAAATGGCACGTACTGCAATGGGACGCCAGTTACGCAAACGCCAACCAGCAGTTCCTTATCAAGGAGGTGGGCACCGACGAGTTCCAATTCCTCAACACCGACGGCACGCGTGTTATGACGCGCCGCGACAACGGCGACATCTACATGGACGAGGACCTCACCGCGGCCAGCAGCTACTTCACGCTGCAAGCTACCGACAAGGTTATCAACACACCCATCAAGGGCTACACCTACCTGCTCCGCAACAAAAACACAGGCTGGGTACTCAGCAACAATGAGAGTCGTAACTCTACTGCTCCCATCTACACCGAGCCCTATAAAGAGGGACAGTACGGACAACACTGGCAATATCGCAATGTAGAATACAAAAGTGGCAAGGACACCAAATACGCCGCTGTGTTATACAACGAGAAATACAAATATGCCATAGACGCAGCCCTTAATGGCGGGGGCGACAAAAAGGGGCGTCCTCTGCAATATGCTCTCAATGGCAGCAACCCCAACCAGCAAGTTAGTTTCGTACCCGTTGAGGGTCAGGAGGGTGTATACCGCATAGCTTACACCTACGATAACACTACTTACTACATGGCGGCCGACAGCAAAGGCGACACCAAAATGGTGGAGGACGCCAACGACGAAACTACCTACTTCACGCTCGAATATACCGATGCCTACGTGCCCGTCTACAACGATTGGGATAATCCCAAGGTGTTTGCGGTTAACAAGGAAGAAGGCCACGCCACCTACCTGCCTTATGCCAACACCGAGGCACTGCGTGCCGACAAAGCACGTTACGACAAGCCTTGGCTCGACCCCGCAGGCAACAGCCGCTGGCTCTCGCTCAACGGCACATGGAAGATTAACTTTGTAGAGGACCCCGCCGACCGACCGGGCGAAACCGACTTCTATGGCAACAGCGTAGACGTATCGGCATGGGACAATATCGAAGTGCCATCATGCGTTGAAATGAAGGGCTACGGCGACCCCTGGTACGTTAACGTTGAATACCCATTCTTCGACAACCCGCCTTACATCGAAATGAAGGGCAACCTCTACAATTCTGTAAGCTCACTCCGTCGCAATTTCACCCTGCCTGAGGGTTGGAACAACAAGCGCATCTTCCTCCACTTCGATGGTATCTACAGCGGAGCCTACGTATGGGTTAACGGCCAAAAGGTTGGCTACACCCAGGGCTCTAACAACGATGCCGAATTTGACATCACAGCATACGTACATGAAGGCGACAACAACCTCAGCGTACAGGTGTTCCGTTTCACCGACGGCTCATACCTCGAAGGCCAAGACAGTTGGCACATGAGCGGCATTCACCGCGATGTTTACCTCTTTGCCACACCAAAGACCTACCTGCGAGACCACTACATCACCAGCACACTCAATGCTGGCAGCAACTACAAGAGCGGCAGCATGAATGTGGAGCTGACCATGACCAACAAAGAGCGTGAAGCCACCAACAAGCAGGTGCGCGTGCGCCTTATGAATCCGGTTGGCACACAAATTGCCGAAAAGAGCGTCGACTTTGCCTTCACAGCCAATGGCGACAGCACTATGGTAAAAAATGTCACCTTCGACGGCCTTACCGACCTGCAACTTTGGTCGGCCGAAACGCCCAACCTCTACACCGTAGAGTTGGCACAACTCGAGGCTGATGGTACCGAAGAAGAAGCCTTTGCCACCAAGTACGGCTTCCGCCACATCGAAATTCCCGACAACGACCACCGCGTCTACATCAACGGCCAGCAAGTATACTTCAAGGGTGTCAACACCCAAGACACCCACCCCACCCGCGGCCGCAGCATCGACGTGCCCACTATGATTAAGGACATCACCTTGATGAAGCAGGCCAATGTCAACACCGTACGCACCAGCCACTACCCCCGTCAGGCCAAAATGAACGCCATGTTCGACTACTATGGCCTCTACGTCATGGACGAGGCCGACATCGAGTGTCACAAAAACTGGAGCGACCACGGCACTGGCTACAACGGTGGCACATCAACTGGCATTTCAGCTGACAACAGGTGGAAAGCTGCCTACCTCGACCGCGCGAGCCGCATGGTATTGCGCGACCGCAACTTCCCCTCTGTCATCTTCTGGAGCCTCGGCAACGAGAGCGGCTACGGCAGCAACCATGTGGCAGAGTTCAAACTCATGAAGCAACTCGACAACCGCATCATTCACTACGAAGGAGCCACTAACGCCGGCAAGAACGACGTAACAGAACTCTGGAGCCGGATGTACCCTTCTATTGAAGGCTCATCAAAACCCATCAAAAGCGAAGCTAACAGCAACCGGGCTGCACAGCCTTACTTCATGTGCGAGTACGACCACGCCATGGGCAACTCTCTGGGCAACCTCCAGGAGTACTGGGACGTGATCGAATCAAGCAAATACGGCATCGGTGGCTGCGTTTGGGACTGGGTTGACCAAGCTATCGTCTCAGCCGACGACATCAAGGCAGGCAACCTCACCCAAAATGGTTTCAACAAGTACCGCACAGGCTACGACTGGCCTGACGCACCCCACCAAGGCAACTTCGTAAACAATGGTATTATCGGTGCCGACCGCGCATGGAGCGCCAAGCTCGACGAACTGAAAAAGGTGTACCAGTACATCAAATTTAGCTACACGGCCGACGACAACACCATTGTGTTGCACAACAGTCACGACTTCACCACCCTCGACAAAGGCTACACATTGCACCTTGACTGGCTCGCCAACGGCAAGCAAATCAAGCATATTGACTATCCGCTCACAGGTTTGAACATCAAACCGGGTGAAGAAACTGGTATTAGGTTTGCACCCGTTGACATAAGCGAAGCCAAAGCACAAGGCAAGGAAGTATTGCTCAACGCCGTTGTTACACGCGATGCCGCCACCGACTATGCCGATGCCGACTACCCCATTGCCTCAGCACAGTTTACCTTGGCCGAACGCGCTGCACTGCCTGCTGTAAGCACCACGGGAGCACAAAAGCTCACACTTGCCAGCAACAACGGCAGCACCACCATCAGCAACGACAAGGTGACAATGACCTTCTACAACAACAATGGCAATGTTGCCGAATGGATACAGAACGGCATCAAGGTTAAGAAAGACGCCAAGTTCCCCGACTACGAAAACTACCGTTGGATTGAGAATGACGCGCCCTACGGAAGCGACCCCGTATACACTCAAGGCAACTGCGTCACATCACGCTCCGCTGCCTTTGCCATTGCCAACGATGGCATGAGCGCTACAGCCACTGTAAGCGCCAAGGGCACACTGGCCAACTTTACCTACACATACACCATCTATGCCGATGGTACAGTTGACCTCAACACACAATATGAACCTACACAGCCCTCTACCGCTCTCGGACGCGCCATTCGCCGTCTTGGTGTACAGATACCCTTCTCTGGCGAATTTGGCAATGTGACTTACTATGCCCGCGGTCCGCTCGAAAACTACAACGACCGCTGCACTGGTTCATACCTCGGACAATACACCACCACCGTGTGGGACATGAACGAGTACTACCTGCGTCCGCAGTCAATGGGCAACCGCATGGATTTGCGCAAGCTGGCACTGGCCGACGACAAGGGCAACACCATCTATGTTGAGACCGAGGGCAACGTGGCCTTCTCTACCCTCTACTGGACAGACCAGGAACTCAAGGCCAAGAGCCACAACTGGGAGCTCACCATCGACGACGAACCCGCCAACCGCACCATCTACGCCCACTTCGACTGTGCACAGCGTGGTGTTGGTTCTGGCAGCTGCGGTCCCGACGTGCTCAGTAAATATTGTGTGCCCACCAGCGGCACACAGAGCTGCACACTGCGTTTCACCACTGCCGGTGCTTCTATCACGACCATCAGCCCTGCAGTTCAAAGCACCGATGCTCTGAAGGTGAGCCATAATGCTCAAACCGTCAGCATCAGCGGCAGCATCGAAGCCGGCACCACAGCCACCCTCTACAACATAGGCGGTATCAGCCTCGGCACCGTCAAGGCCTCAGCACCTGCCACACAGCTCAGCCTCAGCATTGCTGGCCAGCCCACTGGCTCATACCTGCTGCAGATTGACGCCCCCAACGGCCACCGCGTACACAAGTTGTTTCACGTGGCGCAGTAAGCAGCCTGACTGCCTGCAAGCGCTGAACCATCAAGCTCAACTGTGAGCCTTACATAACCAACGCATCCCACCCGTCCTACTGCGGACGAGTGGGATGCGTTTTTTTGTTTTATGCCATTCAGCAATAGCACCAAGCCTAAACGAAAGCACTAAACGCTAATACCAAACTATTGGTGTCCGATAAAACTCAAAAAACGCATACTTGTTAGGCTCAACCGCTGAT
>OIWM01000657.1_pt1 | contig 40018 bp, 34 predicted proteins | sample 1587451 | NCBI WGS metagenome assembly OIWM01 (sample SAMEA3888907, study PRJEB22519) | human gut metagenome | biome: human gut; feature: human-associated habitat; material: faeces | place: Denmark | collected 2011 | reverse complement strand
TGTGCAGGGAATGTTCGTATTGTACATAGGTACGTTGACGCCCTCTTCGATCTGGCGCACGGGGATGTCAGCTTCGAGAAGCGCCGACTCAAAAGAGAAGCTGCACCCGATGAGGAAACTGACCAAATCGTTCCGTTCTCTCAGGGGCCATTCATAAAAGTAGCCGGAAGCAATTCGCCTCCGGCTACACACTCTTTAACGCCTCGCACTTGGGATATGGGTGGCGAAACACCCGCTGCAAGCCTCTCGGCTCACGCTTATTATATGCTTTTTCCGAAGAATTTGCAAGGAAAATTTTTATTTTTTTGCTTCAAAGCAGCCCGTCCGGTTTCCCGGACGGGCTAGTTTCGTCATGGGGTATTTTTGCTTACTTTTCGTTCTCCTTGCGCTTGGGCAGGATGGCGATGCACAGCACCAGTGCTGCGGCTACGGCCACCGCACCGGCTACGGGCAGCACCAGAGCGCCCCACTCACCGGTGGCAGGCAGGTCAAAGCCCTTGGTGTTGACCACTTCCAGCGGTGCAATGGCGTTGGTGGAACCCACGTCCGCCTCGTCCTCCAGCATGGTCACGGCGTTGCCGTCCACGGTGGCGCTGGCCGTCAGGAAGTTGTGGGCCAGCTGCACCTGGGGAATGTTGGCCAGGTGCAGGTCCAGGCCACCGTCGAAGTTATACCGGGGGTCGTTCTGGAGAACACCCAGGGTATCCTTGCTGTACACATCACAGGGCCGCTGGGCGTCGTCCGTGGCCGTGATGACCACAGAGATGGCGTTCTTCAAGAGCGTATAGCCATTGGCCGTCTCAATTTCGGTCAGGATGTACTCATCATCCTCCACGCCCTTCAAAATGATCTGGCCTTTCTTGCCGTTCCAGGTCACGGGATAGATGGCAGTTGCCTCGGTCTCCTTGTCGGTGTGACCGGTCACATACCAGATACCCTCTGCCTCATTGAGAGCCGCCTGCACATAGTAGCCGTCGGTCTTGTTCTGGACCTTGAACAGCACATGGTCAAAGAGGTCCTGGCTGTCCTTGCCGTCGCTGAATTTCTTGCTCAAATCGATGGCGTAGGTGAAGATATGGCAATCGTCCACCAGGGTATCGTAGTAGCTGTTGCTGCTGCGCCGCCAGGTCAGCACCACCTCGTTGCAGTTGCCGGAATCGCCGTAGACCATGGACTCGTCGCTGTTGACCTTGGCATCGTAGGTAATGCGCAGGGTGTAGTTGGAGTAACCGGCATACAGAGCACCGTTGGTGTTGTTGGCACCGGTGTTGGCGGTGTTGATCTCGGCCAGGCCATCAGCGGTCATGGCGATGGTCATGGTGTGAGACTTATCGGTGTTCTCGGTCTTAGCGACCGTGAACTTCCCGTCGGCCTCGGTCCACTTGGCCACGGACTTGGTGCAGGCCTTGTCGCTGAAGAATTCCAGGGTCACTTCGCTGGAATAGCTCAGGCCACGGGCCAACACATCCTGGAAGGTGTACTCGGAAATGTTGGTAGCAGTAGACGTGATGGTAGGCAGGGTAGAAATGATCTGATACTCCACGATGTCGCCGTCGGAGGCGGTAGCGGTGTGGGCAAAGCCGTCGGTGATGACGCTGGAAGTGTTGTTCTTACCGGTGTCGGCCTTGGCCTCCCGGACGGTCTTTTCCAGGGTGACGATGCCGGTCTCATTCTTGGGGTAGATGGTCACATCGTAGAGCCAGTCATGGCCGCCGGTGGTCACCTGGTTGCCGGAGCCGTCGGTCATGCCGCCGTCCACGGAAGTCATGGGGAGAGAAACGAAGAAGGGGTTGGTGGTAGAAGTGACCATTTCCGGTACTTTTGTCTCCACCAGCAGATACAGGCCCAGAGGCAGATCAGCCACGCTGGACTTGCCGTCCGCATCCGTCTCCGGCATCGCCACGCCGCCCTTGGCTTTGACGTAGGCTTCCAGGGCGTTTTTGGTGGTGGTCGCATTGGTGGCCAAAGCGTTCCGCAGGGCAGCGATCAGCACGTCGGACTGATAATACCAGCTGGTGTTGTCCAGGGCGTTAGCGTTGGCATAGCTGCTGGCACCGTTTTCAAGGCCCAGAGCAGAGAGCATATCCGCACCCAGCACCTTGTCGATCTTATAGAGCACCTCAATGTGCGCATCCGTCCGGCCGTCCTTGGCGCTTTCCGTGAACTGCACGATGTCAGCCACCTTCAGGTAGCTGTACTCTACGCCCTTGATGGCGTAGCCGTTGCTGCTCTGGCCGTTGCCCAGGTCGGAGGTGGCGTTGCCGTTCTTCCGGGCGGCAGCACCCAGCGTGTCATTCACGGCCTGGTCGTACACACCGGTGGACACGTAGCTGTTGTTGGTCCAAATCCCGTCCTTGGCGGCGTTGGTGAAGTCATACTTGTACAGGGTCAGGGATGCGGTTTTCGTGGTGTCGATGGTAGCCTCGGAAATCGTTGCGGCAAAGGCGGCGGGGATACAACCCACGACCAGGCACAGTGCCAGCAGCAGGGCCAGAATACGAGTGGTTTTCATTGTTGTTTTTCCTCCTGATAATAGAATATTGGATTCTTATTTTGCCTTTTGGGTCCGCTTACTTTTTATATCCCTTCTCGACCTCCTTCCGTTTTTCACACCATGCCTGCCCCAGGATGGCGGCGCTCACCAGCACTGCTCCAAGGAAGGGGAGTCGTGCCAGGGTATCACTGCCCGCCTCCGGGAGGCTGTAACCGGGGGAGTTGTGGACGGTCAGGGTGATACTCAGATCCTCCTGGTCCAGCAGCGTGCCCTCCCAGGCGGCTTCCGTCAGCAGCAGATAGCCGCTGGGAGCCTCCATCTCCGTCAGCCGGTACGGGATAGGGTCGCCGGGATAGCCGGGGAACAATCCCTCAAAGGCGGCAATGCCGTCGGCACCCGTGGTGAGATACCCGTCCGGGTCCAGCACCGTGGACGTTTCACCCAGCATGAGGTGGTCCTCATCAGTGGTGTAGACCGGTATCCAGCTGACCCCGTCGAACCACTCCAGCAAGAACCTTGCGCCCGCCAGGGGATTGCCCATGGGGTCCACCTTGCGGATCTCGATCCGTGCCGGTTTGATGGAGTTGGTAAAAGTAACGCTGCCGGTCTCCCCGGCGGCGATGGTGATGGTTTGGGGGTTCTCGGACAGGCACTCGAACAGGCTGCCCTCCGGGATAAGTTCCTCTACTGTGTAGGTCCCCGGAGCGATATAGCCGGTGATGTCCGTGCCGTCGGAGCCGACCGTGAAGGGGCTGCCAATAATTTCCTTCCCCTCCGAATCGGTGACCTTGAACTGCCAGCCTTCCAGGGGCGGCTCCACGCCGGTATCCGGGAATTCCTTGATGATCTTGATGCGCCCGTTCTGGATGTTGGTGAAGCCCACAGTGGCCATTTCTCCGGCCACTACCGTCACGGCCTTGCTGTCGCTTTCCAGCGTCCAGTCCGGGTGCTGCCCGTCGTCCAGCTCTTTGACGTAGTAAGTCCCCGGAGCCAGGTAGCCGGAAGTGGCCTTGCCGCTTTCGTCCGTGGTCATGGTCTCCACCAGTTGGGTGCAGGCGGAATCCGAGTAGATCCCGAACTGCCAGCCGCCCAGGTCTTTCCCGGTGTTGGTGGTTTTCTGGATGCTGATGCGGCCATTCTGCACATTGGTAAAGGATACCGTTGCTGTGCCGCCTCCGGTGGAGACGGTAACGACCTTCACAGACTGGTCGTAGCTCCACCAGGGATAGGTGCCGCTTTCGTCCACCTCCCGGACGTAGTAGGTGCCGGGAACCAGGTAGCCGGAGGTGGCTTTGCCGGTCGCATCGGTGGTCATGGTCTCTACCAGCTGGGTGCAGGCGGCGTCCGAAAATATCTCGAATGTCCAGCCGCCCAAAGAGCCGCCGCTGGAGGTGATCTTTTGCACAGCAATGCGGCCCAGAAGCGTGTTGTTGAAGGACACGGTGGCCGTGCCGCCCTCCGCCACGGTGACGGTTTTCACGGACGGGTCGTAGCCCCACCAGGGGTAGGTGCTGCTCTCGTCCACCTCCCGGACGTAGTAGGTCCCGGCGACCAGGCCGGTGACTTTGGCCTTGCCGTCGGCCCCGGAGGTAGCCGTGGCCACCCGGTTCTTGCAGGCAGAATCGGTGAACACCTCAAATTTCCAGCCGCTCAAAGAGGTGCCGCTGGAGGTATGCTTGGTGATCTCGATGTCGCCGGTGGGGTTCACCGCCAGCAATTTGAAGTAGCAGGGCACCGGGTCGATGGGATCGTCCAGGATGATGATGAGCTGCTTGTCCGTGCCGTAGTCGGCGCTGGCCAGGATGGTACAGGAATCCGTCCCCACCTCCACCTCATGGCCCCGGTTCTTGATGGTCACACCGGCGGAAAGCTGCTTGGCCGCCGCATCCGTGGCCGTGATGTTGAGGGTGTTGCCGGACTTGCTGAACGTCAGGCCCGAAATGGAACTGGTGAAGTTGAAGTCCGCCAGGACGCCGTTGGTGTCTGTGGCGCTGCCCTTGTACAGCCCGGAGGTCCGGTCATAGGTCAGGGTGATGGTTTGGTTTGCTCCTACCTGAGAAGCATAACGTGTGGAAAAACTCGGAATCGTACCATGGCGTTTTACCCTAGCCATGATTTCATCGTACTTAGCACGGATTGTTCCCGAAGTGTTGGAGTAAAACGGTGCTGCACCATGACCACGGAGATTTCCGCTCACAGTATAGTACCCGGCTGCCATGTCCCAGATTGCCAGGGCGGTAGCCTTTATTCCATCGTCCGATGTGTCACCGTTGTTCGGTGCGCCGTAGGTCAGGATCCTTGCGATACCTGCTCTTGCTGTATCATCTATCCAGCGATACCAGCCTCCAGGGTTGTAATTGCCTTCCACCGAATCCTTAAAGCATTGGGTGCAGAATCCAATTCTGCCATCCGACAGCTTAAAGTACACGGCGGAACTGGTGGAGCATTTATCCGACATTCTGCCGTAGTCCTCGTGATACCACCAGAACTCCGTATTCCCTACATACCAGCTGACTTTACTGGATACTGTCACGACCGTACCGGCTGGCAGCGTTTGAGGAGCGACACCGCTGGAAAAGTCTGTGTAGGATGTAAGCGCATCTCCCTCCTCCAACTCCCAGGAAACGATTTCCTCCGGTACTGTGGGGCCTGGGTCCGCCGGTGGCTCCGTAGGTTCCGGGGCCTCCGTAGGAGGCGGTTCTGTTTCTTCGCTGGTGTCCGAAGGCAGGTTTGTTTCCTCCTCCGGCGCTGTCGTTTCCGGCGGCTCTGTCCCCGGCGGTGTTGTGGTCTCCACCGGCTCAGTTTCTTCCGGCGGAGCGGTGGTCTCGTTGGGCGGGTCCGTGCTACCGACGATCACTTCCGTGCCCGTGGGTTCCACTTCATCCGCAAAGACTGCGGGAGCGATTCCCACCAGCAGCGTCAGTACCAGCAGCAGCGCCAGCACCCGCCGAAGGTTGTTCTTCATGGGTTCTCATCCTTTCCGATTGGATTTTTATATGCAAAAAGCCCCGGACTCTTTTGAAGTCCGGGGCTTTCAGCACCAAGATAATATAAAAAAAGCTCAAATCAGAGCGATTTGAACGTGGAAGGGAAATATATAACTCAAAGGAGTTTAACCGTAGAACACATAGAAGTAAACAAAGCCGTTGCTTTCGTAGCAGTAGCAGTTGAATGCGCACCCCTCCGTACTGCCATACTCTGAAAGGGTCTCGAAGGTAGTCCTTACTTTTCTTTCCATACGGTTATTGAGATACGTTTGGCCTCCGCCTTCTGCAATTTCTTCCAGGGAATACCAGGAAGCAAACTCAAAGCCGTCATCCCAACCAAGGTTCGGGTCGTAGATCCACCCATAGGCGCTGACACCATAGGCATTTCCGGCGGCCATGGCTTCGTTATAGTCCAGGCTGATCTGCGGCGCTTCCGTGGGGGCCGTCGTCGCCTCCGTAGGTGCGGTGGTCGGGGCTTCCGTGGGGGCCGTGGTCGGCGCAGCAGTGGGAGCTGTGGTCGGGGCCTGGGTTGGTGCGGTGGTTGCGGCAGGCTTCGTCTCCGGCGGCAACGTAGTCGCAGACGGTTCCGTGGCCTTGCTTCCCGATGGAGCCGTGGTTGCCTTGGTGGTCCCGGTAGGCTGCGTGGGTTTGCTCGTCGCAGCAGGCTTGGTAGCCTTGGTCGTTGCGGACGGCTCCGTCACCGCAGGCTGGCTGATGGCAGGCGTGGAATCAGGCACCTTCGCACACCCCGTCACAAGACTGAGCGCTATCGCCCCGCCAATGACCAGCTGACTTGCTTTTCTCATTTTGTCATTCATGTGGGTTTCTCCTTTCGTTTTTGGATGCTTTCAATATACTCTATTTTCCCCTCTGTGTAAAGAGAATTTTCCTCAAGATCAGACTTGCCAAAGTCCCAGAGGGGTGGTATAATATGAATGGAAGGGATACCGACGAACGGTAGCCCCCTGTGCTGGTAGAAATTACTCCGTCCGGCTTGCGAGGCTTAGGGACGGGGTAATTTCTTTTATGTCAAAGAAACTATCATCTATTCCGGAATATATCCAGAATAAGGGCAATGATCGCAACAATGAGCGTACAAAAAAGATACAACTCTTCATGTGTAACCATGCGCCTCACCCCCTTTTCACTTTCTCGGAGGAGAAAGCTACACAGGAGGTACCGTCCGCCGTTTTTAGGTATCCCTTCCAGGCCTTGCGGCCATGGTTATCTTATCATATCTCATCGAAATATGCAAGATACAAGTGAAACTCCCCGGATTTTTGATTCGGGGAGTTTTCAATGTCAGGGGCACTTTGCTATTTGCCTCCTGATAGTTTCAAGGGGAGTAAATGCACCGCAGCGCACCTTACTCCCCTTTGATGACTGATTTTTCTGCTGTCCGCCAGCATCCGGTACATCCGCCCGGAATAAACACAGATTTTTCTGTTGCCTGCCAACGATCGGCACATTCGTCCGACAAGACTTTCGGATTATATGGTGTCAGCCCACCGTCTGCCCATATCATACGCCAAGGCTGATAATATGTCAAGGCAAATTAGGGTGAGATAAAGGCAGACTGCCTACCGGAAGAAGTAACGGGGCAGTTCGCTTAATATCCGCACATATTCCTCGGCCATTTTCCGTTCACCCTCATAGGCCGCCTCATTTTCATAGGGGCCTTTTCCTAATCCATAGACCTCAACGCCGGAATATGCTTGGAACTCCAATGCTTTTGTCTCATTCGGACCCGGATAGCATTTCGTGTAAATTAAATAAAGATCACCTGTATCATCCAGGCTTTCCAAATAGACGAAGAAGTATTTATATTCATACACCCCATCTACCGTTATATTAGGGGCGGCGGTAATACCTCCTTTGAAGGGAATATTTAAGGTATCCTCGTTGTCACTAAGACTTAGTTTCTCCACCTGTTCATCCGGATAGATAACGTATGCACGATCCAGATTATTGCGTTCCGTGATCGTGACCGCCAGTTCTGAAATTCCCGTTTGGAACACGTTGGGTTCCGGGGAGGTCTTGATGGCCCCTGCCCGTGCAGCCACTGTTACTTGTGGATCGACCTTATAGGCGTACTCCTTCTTCGAATAGCTGTTAGCGGAAACCATTGCAAATATAGATGTCAAAAGGCTCATTGCTGAAATCCACAGCGCAATATTAGCGGTATTCACTTTCTTTTTTTCAGGCTCCTTTTTATCGACGAATTTATCAACCGGTTGTGTACCCTGTTTCCGAGTCTGCTGCATTCTTCGTTTTTCCTTTTTGCCTGCCATTGTAAAACCCCTTTTATTTGTTATTATAGCAGGCCTTTCTATCAATGCAACATTTTATTGGCTTCTGTCAGCATCATATTCCCTTCGCCTCCTTTTTAAGTTGGTATTCCCGCAGCGCCGCCAGGATGGTCTCCTCCATGGCAGCCTCCGTGGTATCAGCCGGGAAGAAGTCCAGCAGCCGGTCCGTGGAGATTTTCAGAATGCGGGGCTTGGCACTGCTCTCCGGGCAAAGGATGGTCCGGATGGCCTCCGGCCCGGTGAGCATCCCGGCAGCGGAGGCTTTCTTCAAGGCCTTGGCCTGAGCGCCGTTGGGGACCTTGGACGTCTCCTGCATAATTGTGAGCAGGTTCTCCTGCTCCCGCTGTGCCAGATAAGACAGGTCCACAGCAGCCGTAAAGCCCGGCTTGCCCTCATCTACCATGTCCATCAAGGGATCAATGAGGTTGTTCAGGCGGATGTAGCGGCGGACTGTATCACCGCTGATATTCTCAGCTTTTGCAATCTCATCATCCGCACGGAACTTCGCCGCAATTTGCGGCGAAGTTAAATCCGTCCGCTGTCCCTGCCGCTTCCGGGCCTCCAGCAGCATCTGATAGCCTCTGGCCCTTTCACTGGGCAGCAGGGTCTCCCGGTGCTGGATGTTGCTTTCTACCAGCAGAATTTCCGCTGCGTCATCGTCCAGCTGCTGGACAATGGCCGGGACGGTTTGCAGCCCCGCCAGTTTAGCAGCGGCCACCCGGTTATGACCGGCCAGAATCTCCATGCGCCCATCCGGCTTTGTCCGAACGGAAATCGCTTCAATAATGCCGTTCTGCCGGATAGATTCCGCCAGTTCCGTCAGCTTTTCCGGCGTATAAGGCTTGAACGGCTGGTGCTGTCCGTCCGCTCCCTGCCAGGGGTCCAGAATATGTAGTGGCAGCTGCATCAGCTGCATTTTCGGGGCAATGCCAATATCGCCATAGGCACTGGCCCACTCGTCTGCTCTGGATACCATCATTGGGATACCTCCAATCGTTTCATCAATTCCGCCGCTGCGGCGGCGTATTGCGTTGCCTGTTTGCTGTTGCCGCCGATGAGCGGGATGTGCTGCTGGGTGGACCGGGCAGCGGCCACACCCCGGCTGATCTGGCTCTCCATGGTTAGAGTTGGGTACTGTTCCCGCAGTTCCTTCAGTACCCGATCGCTGACGCCGTTCTTGGCCACCATGGTGGGCAGCAGCCCCACGACCCGCAGGCTGGGATTGGCACCCGTCCGGATGATGTTGATGAGTTCCAGCATATCGGTCAATCCGCCCAGAGCAAATTCCTCGGCCTGGACGGGGATGAGCACATCCGTTGCGGCCAGCAGCACGTTGGAGAGCAGCAGCCCCATGGACGGGTTGCAGTCGATGAGCGCCACGTCGTAGGCGTTCGGGGGAATAAGAACGGACAGCACGTCGGCTAAAATTCTCTCCCGGAACATGGCCTGGGCCAGCACGGTGTCCGTTTTGGCCAGCTGCAGAGATGCCGGGATGTAGTCCAGGCCGCAAGCAGCCTGGCGGATCACTCCCTCCGTCGGAGGCAGAGGGGCGAAGGCCGCCTTCGCAAAAAGGAAGTCCGTGATGGTGGGCTTTCCATCGGGCCGGTGGCCCAAGTAGGAAGCCAGATTGCACTGGTGGTCAAAGTCCACCAGCAGGACCCGCTTCCCGGCCTGCTGCATGGCAGCGCCCAGGTTCATGGCGGAAGTGGTCTTGCCCACGCCGCCCTTCTGGTTTGCGATTGCTACGATTTTCATGTTTGTTCCTCCTAAATTTTATTGTCCCTCCCGAAAAAAAGCCCCGGCAGGGATAGCCTGTCGGGGCTTGTCCGGTGGGGAGCGACCCCATTCGGACAGGGGGAGGAACAATCCGGCTATGCCGGATGTAGCAGCGGTGCGAATCGGACGCACCCAATGCACCAGCGCCGCCATAAAAATATGTTCATCTAAATATTGGATTTCTTCATTTTATATGGTATTCTGATAAGGAAGGGAGATGTATATATGCCAATTTATCCAACAGGTAAAAAGCGAAAGGGCCAAACGCAATACAGAGTCCGTATCAACTACACCGAAGGTGGTGCATATCTGCAAAAAGAGCAGCTTTGCTATGGCTACCGAGAAGCAGTCGAGACGGAAGAAAGATTGCGAATACAGTATGCCGACGGGAACCGGGCCGATATGCTGCTGCGTGATTTCTTTGAAGAGTACGTTCAGCTTCGCCAATCGAATCTCCGGGAAACCAGCCTGGCCAAACTCAATTCACTTGTTCAGGAACATGTCCTGCCTACATTGGGTGATTATTCTCTCGGAGATTTGAGCAGCCGGGTCCTTGCCAACTGGCAAGCCTCCCTCTGCGCCAAAGGATACAAGCATAACTACCTACTTCGCATTTACAGTGCCCTGAACGGGATGCTCAACTACGCTGCGAAGATGAAGTACATCCCCGAAAATCCCACGAAAAATCTTGAAAAAATTCGAGAGGTCGATTTCTCGGCCCCTGACGAAAAAATTCACTACTATACTGCGGAAGAGTTTTTACGCTTCCAGCAGACTGCAAACCTGGCGGTCCATAACTACTATGAGCGCAGCGTATATATGTTCCTGGTGATTGCGTATTACACCGGGATGCGGAAAGGCGAAATCCATGCGCTGCGTTGGAGCGACTTATGTGACGGAACGATTCGGGTCCGACGGAGCATCAGTCAAAAGGTCAAAGGCAAATCCGCCGTGGAAACCGCTCCGAAAAACAAAGCCTCAGTTCGGACACTTCAAATTCCAATTCCTCTGCAAACTCTGCTGGACCAGTATATCATTCTCCAAAAAAGTGGGTTTTCGAAGAACTGGAGTCCTGATTTCAAAGTGATCTACGGTCCACACTGCATCAGTGACACTGGCCTGTCTAACTTCAATAAGGCCTGGGCGAAAGCCGCCGGTCTGGAACCGATCCGTATTCATGACTATCGTCATAGCCACGCCAGCCTTTTAGCCAACGAAGGGATCAACATTCAAGAGATTGCACGGCGTTTGGGTCATGCTGATGTCAAGATCACCTGGCAAACCTACGCCCATTTATACCCTCGTGAGGAAGAACGAGCACTCGCCGTTTTGAATCGTGTCGTGGTAGCTTCCCACGAATTTCCCACGAATAATTCATGAAAAAGGAAATGGGCTTTGATTCATCAAATTTTGCAGAATCAATAGCAACCATTTTGCCTCAAAATCCATCCAGAAATTCAAGTTTTTTCGCAGAGAAAAATGTGTTCGAATCCCTTCAAGTCCACCAGGTAAACCCCGGCGATTTTCGTAAGAAAGTCGCCGGGGTCTTTCTGTTTCTCTCTTTTCAAGCCCCTGTTGGAGAAACCCAGCAGGAGCTTTCCACACCGGAAACATCGATTTTCGGTGTTTCTGATTATTTGTATAACCGTTGACTTCACGCCTATACCCGCATAAGTGCAAAAACCAGCCGGGGCCCGATCGAGTCCCGGCTGGTTTCTCTATTCACACTGCTTCCTTTTTTCGAATCAATGCACCCATATACCGGAGGAATTGAAGGTGTAGTCAACGCCGCCGATGTTCACGGTTTCATTGCAGGCCATGGTTCCGCCGGGGTAGAAATAATACCAGTTCCCGTCGGGCAGTTTCTGCCAGCCTGTGACCATAATACCGGAACCGTTCAGATAGTACCAGTATTTTCCAAGTTTCAGCCAACCGGTCTGCATTTTCCCGTCGCTGTTGAAATAGTACCACTTGCCGTCCGGCAGCTGCTTCCAGCCGGTGGCTTTTGCACCATTCACATAGTAGTACCAAGCGCCGTCCTTCTGCTCCCAGCCGTTCTTTTTCACCGTCTGATCCTGCACCCAGATACCGGAGGCGTTGAAGGTATAATCAACGCCGTTGATGTTCAGCGTCTCGTTGCAGGCCATGGTTCCGCCGGGATAGAAATAGTACCAGTTCCCGTCAGCAAGCTTCTGCCAGCCTGTGACCATGATGCCGGAACCGTTCAAATAGTACCAATATTTCCCCAGTTTCAGCCAACCGGTCTGCATTTTCCCGTCGCTGTTGAAATAGTACCAATTCCCGTCAGACAGTTGCTTCCAGCCGGTGGCTTTTTCGCCATTTGCATAGTAATACCAGGCACCGTCCTTCTGCTCCCAACCGTTCTTTTTCTGCACCCAGATACCGGAACCGTTGAACGTGTAATTCGAGCCGCCGATGTTCACGGTTTCATTGCAGGCCATGTGGCCGTCTTCAAAGAAATAGTACCAGTTTCCGTCAGCAAGCTTCTGCCAACCGGTCTTCATCACGCCGGAGCCGTTCATGTAGTACCAGTTGCTTCCGTCCTTTACCCAGCCGGTCTGCATGATGCCGGAGGTGTTGAAATAGTACCGGGCACCGTCGATAGTTTTCCAGCCGATAACGGGGGTATTATTCTCGTAGTAGCACCAACCCTCAGACGTTTTTTCCCAGCCGGATTTCTGAGAATTGTAGTGGAGGGTAGCCTGCATTAACGGGCCATCCGCATAATCTCCAGTAAGAAGATTCGGCTGTATCTTTTTCTCCCAATCCTCTGCAGACCCTGCATAGTAAACATCCGTCAAATCGAAGCAATAGCCAAATGCGTGACTAATGTACGTTACACTCAGAGGAATCGAAATCGATTTCAATTGAGAACAACCCTGGAAGGTGCAGCCAAGAATTCTGTCTACGCCCTCTGGAATATCAATAGAAGGCAGACCTTCACAATTCATAAATGCCTGTACCTCAATTTTGTTTACACTTGCAGGTAGGATAATCGAGGCAAGCGACTTGCAGTCGTAAAAAGCACTGCTACCAATTCTTGTAACACTATCGGGAATGGTGACAGAGGTCAGGTTTTCAGCGCCCATAAAAAGATAGTTGTTGATTTCTGTAATTCCATCCGGAATGACGATCGTCCGCAAACCGTAGCAATCCGAAAATGCGCTTTCTCCTATGTATGTCACAGTTTCAGGAATATCCAGCAGCTCAAGACCTGAACAGTGGAAAAAGGCATGACTGCCAATATAGGTAAGTTTGCCGGGAGTATTAAACGAAGTCATCCGCCAGCAGTAGTAAAACGCATCGTCTCCAATTTTCGTAACACTTTGAGGAAGCTCAACAGTCCGGAGTACAAAGCAATGTGAAAATGTCTCCGATGCAATTTCCTGAATACCATCCGGAATGCTTATGCTCTCCAAACCGCAGCCTTTAAAAGCCGCGCTTCCAATATTGGTCAGACTTGCAGGAAGGTCCACAGAACGAATCCCACACTCCTCAAATGCTCTATCCCCAATTCTGGTAACATTTTCCGGGATGGAAACCGCCGCCAACTTTCTGCACTCCAGGAAAGCCATGTTTCCAATATAGGTCACACTGGACGGGATCTGAATGGATTGCAAAGAGCAACCCGCAAAGGCATAATCTCCTATGCCCGTGACGCCCTGCTCAATTACAACAGATCGGATCTGATACTGATATTGATTCCACGGGCGGCCATCTCCCTCACTATCGCTATCCTGAATCGCACCGTTTCCAGAAATTGTGAGCAGTCCATTGCCCAGCAGAGACCACTTTAGCCCGTTCGTATAGGTTCCGGATTCAACAACGGGATTTGTCCCTTCCGGGAACCAGTAAAGCTTGCCTCCGTATTGGCCCGCCCCGTCATAACTGCTATTTCCAGCCGGATAATAAACAGCCGCCGTTACATCACGGAATGCACTTTCATCGATATTGGGCAAATCACCTTTGAAATGGACTTCGCTCAGCTGATAACAGCTGCTGAATGCGCACCACCCCATTTGGTTGACCGTTTCCGAAATTGTAGCAGTAAGCAAATTTGCGCATCCCGAAAAGGCAAAGTTCACGACGCTGGTAACTCCTGACTTGATTTCAACAGCAGTAACGCTGTCTTCAAAGTCACCCATGTTCAAAGTTCCCATGTTCCCCTCGCCGGAAATCGTCAAGGTACCGTCCGACGTAAGGACCCAAGTCAAATTTTGGGCATCATGTGCAGCATCACCACAGTATCCGGTCGCAATTACGTTTCCGCTCTGCGGCATAGACTCTGCTGCGAGTGCGCTCGGCATCAAAGCCAAAAGCATCACAACACACAGCAGTATGGAAAGCGCTCGATTCCTGGTTTTCATAGAGAATAACCCCTTCCCTTTCTGAATTCACCTACAATTATACAGAATCAATAAGATAATGCAATAGCTTTTTGAACAATTGTAACAATGAACAAATGAGAATCTCAGATTTTGAAAAATCCGGAAACGGATTGTGCAAAAGCGATAAAGTTCACACTATATGAACATCCCAGGCAATTCCCCTTTCGGGAATTGCCTGGGATGTCAGCGATATTCCGGAAAATACTCCTCCACGAAGTCCACTTTCTGGACCTGGAAGGACTTGCCGTCCAGGTAGGCCAGGGCTCCGGCGTCGGTGGTAAAGTGGAAGGTGAGTTTATAGGAATACAGGGCCTGGTAGGTCCGGTCGAAGCGCTTGTCCAGCTTGCCGTATTTGCCGTCGCCTAAGAGCGGATGCCCGGCGTGGGCAAATTGGGCACGGATCTGGTGGGTCCGGCCGGTGATCAGCTCGCACTCCACCAGAGAAAGCCCCTGGCGGCTGGCCAGGACCTCATAGCGGGTCTCGCAGCTTTTGGAACCGGTCTGGGGGGTATCCGTCACGAATACCCGGTTTTTCTTGGCGTCCTTGAACAGATAGCCCTTCAATGTCCCCTTCTGAGGCTTGGGGGTCCCCTCCACAATGGCCAGATACCGTTTGTCCAGCTCCCGGTCCTTGATCTTCTGGTTCATCACCCGCAGGGCCTCGGCGGTCTTGGCCGCAATGACAATGCCGCCGGTGTTCCGGTCAATGCGGTTGCACAGAGCCGGGGCAAAGGAATTCTCCCCTCTGGGGTTCCACTCCCGCTTCTGGTAGAGATACGCCTGAATGTGATCAATAAGGGTCCGTCCGTACTCGGCCCCATCATGGGGATGGACCGCCAGACCGGGCCGCTTGTCCACCAGGATGATCTGGTCATCCTCATAGACGATGTTCAGCTTCGGCGCCGCCACGGTCAAGTAAGCATTGTCCTCCCGGGGTACATCGAAAAACTCGTCATTGATATAGAGCTGCAAAACGTCGCCGATCTCCAGCCGGTCGTCCCGCTGGCAGCGGCCGCCGTTGCGCTTGATGCGCTTGATGCGGATATATTTCTGGGCCAGGGATGCCGGAAGCAGCGGCACCGCCTTGGCAAGATACCGGTCCAGCCGCTGACCGGCATCGTTTTTTCCGATGGTAAACTCTTTCATAGCGGCAGTCGGTACCCCGCTTCCTGCTCCATGCGCATGGAAATCTGATTGGTGAAGTCCAGGCCAGGGTTGTAGCCCATTTTCCGCTGGCGGTTGTTCATGGCCGCCACCTCCAGGATCACCGCCAGGTTTCGGCCGGGGGTGATGGGGATGGTGTTCATGGGAATTTTGTTGCCCATGATCTCCATATACTGGCTCTCGATGCCCAGCCGGTCATAGCTTTCGTTCTGGTTCCAGGGAACGATGTTCACCACCAGATCGATGTCCACCTCCCGCCGGACGGCACCGGCGCCGAACAGCTGGGCCACGTTGATGATGCCAATGCCGCGAAGTTCCACGAAATTCCGCACCACCTCCGGGGCCGTGGCCATCAGGGTGCTTTCGGAGGTCTTGCGGATTTCCACAGCATCGTCGGCCACCAGCCGGTGACCACGCTTCACCAATTCGATGGCGGCTTCGCTTTTGCCCATGCCGCTTTCGCCCAGCAGCAGGACCCCTTCGCCGTAAATCTCCATCATAACACCATGCCGAGTGATGCAGGGGGCCAGCACACCGGTCAGGTAAGCAATGATGGTGGAAACAATGGTACTGGTGGCCTCCTGAGAGCGCAGGAGGGTCACATTATGGCGTTTTGCCATTTCCAGGCACTCCGGCAGCGGCTCCATATTCCGGGCCACCAGCAGCGCAGGGCATTTATAGGAAAAGAACCGGTCGAAGATCATGGCCCGCTCGGTGGCAGTGAGCTTTTGCAGGTAGCTTTCCTCCACGTTGCCGATGACCTGCAAGCGCATAGGCTCAAAGTGGTCGAAATATCCCGCCAGCTGCAGGCCGGGACGGGCCACGTCGGCCACAGTCAGCCGGATGGATTCGTAATCCGTGGCTGCAAAAAGCACCTCCAGATGAAACCGCTTCACCACATCCGTCAGGGCCACGCTGTATTCTTCTGACAAATTGCATCGCCTCTTTCTTCCAAGGGTAGGATGTTTTCCTTCATTATACCGGTCCGGCCGGTGAATAGCAAGCCGTTTTTCAAAAAATCAGAAAAATCTAAAAAAAAGACTTGCATTTTTCGGCAAACTCTGGTATTATATCAGGGCGCTTAAAAGCGTATCTATGAATCATCATGCGGATGGGAGGTGCAGTGAATGGCAAAATGTGATTATTGTGGCAAGGGCGTGACCTTCGGTATTAAGGTTTCCCACTCCCACAGACGTGCAAATCGGACCTGGAAGCCCAATGTGAAGCGGGTGAAGGCCATTGTCAACGGGACTCCGTGCCATGTGTACGCTTGTACCAGATGCCTCCGTTCCAACAAGGTTGAGCGGGCCATCTGATTCCTGCCAACAATAACGCCGCCTGACCGGGCGGCGTTTTTTGCTGCCAAAAATCAGCCGGAACGGGCTTTTTATGAAAGAAACACGTCTATTTTGTTCCTCTGTATGAAAAAATCGGCAGGTCCCGCTCCTGGGACTTGCCGATTTTTTGGTGCCGCTGGCGGGGCTCGAACCCGCACGGTTTATGGCCGAGGGATTTTAAGTCCCTTGTGTCTACCGATTCCACCACAGCGGCGTAAGGCGGTGGTGTTCACCGCCGTTCATAATAGCACACTTTTGCCCTGCCGTCAAGGCTCAGAGCTGGTCCAGATTCTTGGAAAACGCCGGAAGGCACTGGTCCAGGAACCATTCCAGTTCCGGCCGGTCCATGGCATGGAGGGCCTGCATGGTCTGCTCCGCCGCAGAATCGAACTCCGTATTGCCCGCCTTCTGCTCCTCCACGCACTTAATATAGGCGCTGAGCTTGTCCGCCGCCTTGACGATGGGGTTCAAGTCCTCGTCGGATTCCATCACCAGGGGCGTATAGATCTCCCGCAGGGCTTCCGGCAGCATTTCCAGCAGCCGATTCCCGGCGATGTGCTCCACCTGTTTATAGGCATCCTTGATGTCCGGGTTGTAATACTTGATGGGCGTGGGCAGGTCCCCGGTGAGAATTTCCGAAGCGTCGTGATACAATGCCGCCACGGCGCACCGGTCCGGGTCCGGCCCCGGCAGATGAAGGATTTCCCGTCTGATCAGCGCCAGGGCATGGGCCAGCACCGCCACCTGATGGCTGTGCTCCTGAATGTTCTCGGAAAAGGTATTCCGCATAAGGCCCCAGCGGGTGATATAGCGCATCCGGCCCAAGAGGGCATAAAACTCATTTGCCATATTCCGTCTCCATCTTCTCGATCATTTCCGGAAGGTCCCTGGGGTCGGCGCAGAAATGGGTAGCTCCGGAGGCCGTCAGGAAGTCCCGGTCCCGGAAGCCCCACAGGACGCTCAGGCAGGGCACACCGGCGTTTTTCGCCGTGGCAATGTCCACGTCGCTGTCTCCCACATAAATGCAGCCATCAGCCCCCACGGCCTTCATGGCCTGATAGAGCATATCCGGTGCCGGTTTCCGGGGACAGTCCGCATCCTCCCCCCGGGCGAAAATCCCCGGGAAATAATAGGCGCAAAGCTGCTTCACGGCGCTGTCCGGCTTGTTGGACACGATGGCCACGGGATAGCGCTTTTGCAATTCCGCCAACATCTCCGGCACGCCGGGATAGGGACCGGTCTTTTCCCGGCAGTGGGCATCGTAATAGGTATGAAAGGCATCCAGAGCCGTCTGCCAGTCCGGGTCCGTGGGCTTTCCGGGCAGGGCCTTCTTCATCAGCACCCCGGCTCCGTTGCCGACGAACTGCCGGACCTCCTCCAGGGACCGTTCCGGGCAGCCGAAGGAACGCAGGGTGGCGTTGGTGGCGTTTTTCAGGTCCTCCAGGGTGTCCAGCAGGGTTCCGTCCAAATCAAAAAGAACACCAATACTCATCTTCTTCCCTCCCGGCTCATAATCAGGCGAATGTCCTCCCCCACGAAGGTCAGCCGGGTGAAGCTGCCCTGCAGGCGGGAGGCGATCTGGGGATTGTAGCGCTGGGCCACTTCCCCGATGTTCAGGTTGGTGGAAATGATCATGGGCTTGCCCTCCATAAGGCGGTCATTAACCAGAGTATAGAGAGCCGCCGTGACAAACTGACCGGGCATTTCCGTACCCAGGTCGTCCAGGATCAACAGGTCCGCATTGCGGATGGCCTCCGCCGCCTGCTTATTTTCCTCGCTGGGGGAAAACCGCTCCCGTTCCAGCTTGGAAAAGAGATGGGCGGCGCTTTCATAGCTGACGCTGTACCCCCGTTGGGACACGCTCCCGGCGATGCAGGCGGACAGGAAGGTCTTGCCCAGGCCCGTATTGCCGATGAACAGCAGATTTTCCGGCTTTCCGCCGAAGTCCCGGACGAACCGGCGGCAGCGTTCCAGATTCCGCTCCATGATCATCCGGGGGCTGGCCCCGTAGGTCCGGTCGATCTGTTCGGAATAGTAATCCAGCCGGAAATCCCGGAAATCCTCCGCACGGATGCCCATGCCCGCCAGCTCCCGCCGCTGTTCCTGGCGGCACAGGTCCTCTAGGCAGGAACACATCCGGCTGCCGACGTACCCGGTTCCGCCGCACTTGTCGCAGACGGGCCGGTCATTGAGATACCCCTCCGGGAACGTGTTGACCAGTTCCCGGCGCTCGGCCTGCAGGGCCAGATTGGCCTCCTTGGCCTTGGCCATGAGGGCGGTCCCCTCCTCCCCTTTCAGGAAGGCGCACTGAGCCGCCTGGGCCATGGTCTGCCGCAGCAGCCGGTCAATTTCCCGCAGCCTGGGCTGCTCCCGATAGGCTTCCGCCAGGTGGGCCCGATATTCCGATTCCCGGTCGGCGCGCTGCTGCTCCAGCCGCTCCCGTGCCCGGCGGACCACCTCCGCACTGTATGCCATGGTTTATCCCTCCTGCAAAATGTTCTGAATGGCTTCCAATTCCGCCGCGCCCAGCTGGCCGGAAGCACCCTTGGGAAGATTCTTCTGGTCCCCGGCACGGACCTGTTCCAGGGTATGGAACCCGGCCTGCTGCCAGCGGGTGAGAATTTTGTTCATGTACGCCCAGTTCAGCCCGCCGGTATTCAGGCAGGTCCGCTCGTAGGCCTCCCGAATGGCGTCGGCGTCAAAGCCCATGGTGAGCCAGGCTCCGGCGTAGCGCTCCTCGGCGGCGGTCAGGTTCCGGCCACGAATCTGCAGCAGGGACATCAAGGAAGTTATCTGGCTCTCCCGCTGGTTCTGGGTCTGGATGTAAGCAGAGGCAGCCTCCAGCGTGTCAATGCCCTGCTCTGCCCATTGATAGGCTTCCTTTTCAATGGTCCGCAAAGACGGATTCCGCAGGGAACCCCGCTTCCTGGCCCGCTCCTTGCAGTAGCACACCAGCAGGGAAATCACGTCCCCCGGCAGGCCCAGATAACGCACAAAGCCCAGCAAAATTTTCAGTTCCTCGGTGTTCAGGTTCCGGCCCAGCAGCCGCTGGACCTCCCCGTAAAGGCTCCGGAAGTCCATGTCCCGCTCCATGGCGTCAAGAACATCGTTTTCCGAATAATTGGGTCGCTCTCCGGCCAGAATTTTCGTGGGCAGCACCTCCGGCCACAGGCCCAGCTGGCGCAGGATGGCCCCGGCGCAATTCAGGCGGCTGTCCGGCAAATGCAGGTCCTCCCCGGCCTTTCCGGGATCGTTGCCTGCGGCAATATACAGATACAGCAGCGCCGCATCGGCGTTGGCCGCACCCAGCAGCTTTCGGACATCCTGCTGGGGCAGCGTAATGGCATTCACATTCATGGTTCTTTCCTTCCTGACAGGATCAGACGATTTGTTTCATTATAGCACAAAAGGCCCCCGGGGACAACCGTTCCCGGGGGTGTTTTCAAAATTTGTCAGTTTTCCTCGTACAGAGGCCTGATCTTCTTCCGGTAAATACGTCCGTAATACAGCATGGACAGAGCCGTACTGAACACCTCCGCAATGGGGAAGGCCCACCACACCGCATCCAGGTCCCGGGTCAGGCTCATGAAGTAAGCCACCGGCAGCAGTACCACCAACTGGCGGCACAGGGAGGTGATGGTGGAGTAAATGCCCGTACCCAGCGCCTGGAAGCTGGCACTGAGGACGAGGCCCACCGCCGCTAAGGGGAAGGACCAGCTGATGATCCGCAGAGCGGTGCATCCGATGCTCTTGAACTGCTCGGAGGGTTTGAAAATATCCAGCAGCGCACCGGGGACGATCTGGAAGGCCAGCAGGCCCAAAATCATCACGCTCAGCGCCACGCCCAGAGCCCGTTTCAGGGTGCCGATGATGCGCTTCGGCTCCCGGGCTCCGTAGTTATAGGCCAGAATGGACACACTAGCGTTGTTCAGGCCGTAAATGGGCATGAAGAAGAAGCTCTGCAGCTTGAAGTAAATGCCGAACACGCCGGTAGCCGTCTCGCCGTAGTCCTTGAAGCCCTGCAAAATCTGGTTCATGCCGAAGGTCATCACGGAGCCAATGGCCATCATAATGATGGAGGGTACGCCCACGGTGAGAATGGGCATTACCACGTCGGCATGGAGCCGGAAATAGCGCTTATGGAATTCCAGATCGGTGTTGCGCTTCAAATTAAAGAACACGGAAAGAATCGCCGCCACCCACTGGCCGATTACAGTCGCTACCGCAGCGCCGGAAATGCCCATGGCGGGAATACCGATGGCAGGCACACCGAAAATGAACACCGGGTCCAGGATGATATTGATGATGGCACCGATGCCCTGGGTGTAGAGGGTGTACACGGTCTTTCCGGCAGCCTGCAGCAGACGCTCCCCCAAAATCTCTACGAAAATGCCAAGACTGAAAATGCAGCAAATGGCAATATAGGAAGCGCCGCCCTCCACGGTCTCCTCCACCTCGGACTGGATGGCAAAATAGGGATGGCTGCCGAAAACGCCGAAGGCCATGAACAGCAGCACGCACAGGAGCATGAGGATGATGCCGTTTCCTGCGGCGGCATTGGCCCGCTCTTTATTCCCCTCCCCCAAGGATTTGCTCAACAGGGAATTTACGCCCACGCCCACGCCGGTGGCGAAGCCGATAAGCAGATTCTGCACGGGGAATGCCAGGGAAAGGGCCGTCACAGCGCTCTCGGAAATTCGGGACACGTAAATGCTGTCCACCACGTTATAAAGGGCCTGCACCAGCATGGAGATGACCAGGGGCAGTGCCATGGTCAAAAGCAGCCTGCCAAGAGGCATGGTCCGCATTTTGTTCTCCTGCTGCAAAGGCGTTTGGGCTTGTTTCGTCATATCTCTGCCTTCTTTCTCTAAAAAATCAGTAATCAATTTATTATACAGAAGATTTCCTGAAAAAGCAACCTATTTTTACGGTTTTCCTGATTTTTCAAAGGGCAAAAAGGACAGCCCCCGTTTTTGGAGACTGTCCTTGGATTTATTCTTCCGATGCCGGTTGGCAATTATGCATTTTTAATAGGTCCGCCAAGGTAATGCTCTCGAAATAATCATCGATGAGCTTGTCCAGCTTCTCCCACATGGGCAGCGTGTCGCAGCAGCCGGTTCGGGAACAGGCCGAAGGACCATGGGTAGTGCAGGACACCGGTGCCAGGTTGCCCTCCGTCAGCTTCAGAATGCTGCCCACGGTATATTCCGCCGGGTCCCGGCTGAGCCGGTAGCCGCCGCCCTTGCCCTGGACCGCCCGCAAAAACCCCGCCTTGGAAAGGATAGTCATAATGGATTCCAGATATTTCTGGGAGATCTCCTCCTGCTCGGCAATTTCCTTCACGGGCACATACTCCCGATCCGTCCTCTTCGCCAAGAATACCATCACCCGCAGGGCATACCGGCCTTTGGTCGAAACGATCATAAGCCTTTATTCGTGGACGTGCTCACATGCCAGGGTGGCAGCGTCATAGGGAATGTTGTTCTTCTTGAAGTAGTCCTCCAAGGCGTTCTTGATAGCCTCCTCGGCAAGCACGGAGCAGTGCATCTTGTGGGCGGGCAGGCCGTCCAAAGCCTCGGCCACGGCCTTGTTGGTCAGCTTCATGGCCTCGTAAATGGACTTGCCTTTGATCATCTCCGTTGCCATGGAAGAAGATGCAATGGCGGAGCCGCAGCCGAAGGTCTCGAACTTCACGTCTTTGATGATGTCGTCCTCGATCTTCAGGTAAATTTTCATAATATCGCCGCACTTGGCGTTGCCCACTTCGCCTACGCCGCTGGCATCCTCAATAATGCCCACATTCCGGGGATGGGTGAAATGATCCATAACTTTTTCACTGTACAGTGCCATAATTCTTTGCTCCTTATCTTAGAGAATATACTGCCGCTTGCCGGTCTGCAGGTCCCGCCACACCGGGGACATCCCCCGCAGGTAGCTGACCACTTCCGGAACGGATTTCAAAATATGGTCGATCTCTTCCTCGGTGTTGTACTCGCTGAGGGAGAGCCGCAGAGAGCCATGGGCCACGTCGTGGACCCGGCCGATGGCCAGCAGCACATGGCTGGGGTCCAGAGAGCCGGAGGTGCAGGCGGAACCGGAGGAAGCGCTGATGCCCTTCTGGTCCAGCAGGAGCAGCAGGCTCTCACCCTCGATGCCCTCAAAGCAGAAGCTCACATTGCCCGGCAGACGATGGACCTGGTCGCCGTTCAGTGCGGAATGGGGAATCTGGCTCAGACCGGCAATCAGCTTGTCCCGGAGGGCCGTGACCTTCTTGGTGTTCTCCTCCATGTGGGCGCAGGCTTCTTCCAGAGCGGCGGCCATGCCGCAAATACCGGCCACGTTTTCCGTACCGGCCCGCTTGCCCCGTTCCTGTGCGCCGCCGTCAATGAGGCTGGTCAGGGGAATGCCCTTCCGGCAGTACAGCACACCCACGCCCTTGGGGCCGTGGAACTTATGGGCGGACAGGGACAGCATATCGATGTGCTGGTCCACCACGTTGATGGGCAGGTGGCCTGCCGCCTGGACAGCGTCCGTGTGGAACACCACACCGGCCTCCCGGCAAATCTCGCCGATCTCCGGAATAGGCAGGATGGAGCCGATCTCGTTGTTGGCGTACATGGTGGTCACCAGGCAGGTGTCTGGCCGGATGGCATCCTTCACCTGCTGGGCGGTGATGTTGTGGTTGTGGCGCACATCCAGATAAGTGACCTCGAAGCCCTCCCCTTCCAGGCGCTTCAGGGTATGCAGCACCGCATGATGCTCAAAAGCGGTGGTGATGATGTGCTTCTTGCCCTTCTTGGCTCCGTTCAGGGCTGCGGAGCGGATGGCCTGATTGTCGGCCTCGCTGCCGCCGGAGGTGAAAGTAATCTCCCGGGGTGTACAGCCCAGGCAGGCTGCGATGCGGTTCCGGGCGTCCTCCAATGCCTCCTTGGCCTCCTGACCGATGGTGTACAGGCTGGACGGATTGCCGTAAATGTTATCGAAATAAGGCAGCATGGCGTTGATGGCTGTCTTGCTCATTTGGGTGGTTGCCGCATTGTCTGCGTAAACTTTCATGGTTTTTCCTCCTGTTTCGCATTACCTAGTAAGTCTATAGGTAATATAGCACCACTTCCCTACTTTGTCAATAGGGAAACAAGGTATTCTCCAAAGTCCGGACCGCTTCCTCCAGAATTTCCGCATCTTCCTCCGAAAACCGGTCTTTTACCGGGCTGTCCATATCCAGAACGCCCCAGACTTTCCCGTTTTTCCGAATGGGAACGACGATCTCCGACCGGGAAGCGCTGTCGCAGGCGATATGTCCCGGGAAATCGTGTACATCCGCCACCCGGACCGTCCGGTTCTCCCCTGCCGCCGTTCCGCAGACCCCTTTTCCCGCCGGGATGACCGTGCAGGCGGGCTTACCCTGGAAGGGTCCCAGCTCCAGGCGGCCGTTGGTCCATATATAAAAGCCCACCCAGTTGATATTTGGAAATTCCTGCCACAAAAGGGCGGAGACGTTGGCTAAATTGGAAATGGGATTGGCAACGCCTTCGCAGAGACTTTCGATTTGCTTTGCAAGCATGGTTTTTTCTTTCATTGTAACACACCTCTCGCTTATCATACGCCAAAGGACGCAAAATTGCAAGTTTTTCCGTTGTCCCCACGTCCTCCCTGATTTTTCGACTTTTACAGCGGTTACATCGCCGCAGGTGCGGAATATTAAGAGGGCAACGAAAAAGGAGGGGCGGAAACCATGAGAAAAATACAAAAATTTGCAGCTTTGCTGCTGACTTTACTGTGTCTGCTGCCCACGGCGGTCCGGGCGGAAAGCCTTATCCCCGGCGGGGAGATCATCGGTCTGGAACTGGGCACCGGCACCGTGACGGTCACAGGCATTGACCCGGAATTGGGTGCGGCAGCCCAGGAGGCCGGACTGGAACCGGGGGACCAGATTCTCCGCATCGACGGGAAGAAAATCGCCTCCGCACAGGACGTTTCCGCCGCTCTGGAACGCTCCGACGGCACGGTAACGCTGACCGTTCTGCGCAGCGGCACGGAGCAGACCCTGCGCCTGGCCCCGACCATTACGAAGGAAGGGCCAAAGCTGGGGGTCTACCTCCGGCAGGGCATCACCGGCATCGGCACCGTCACCTATTATGACCCGGAGGACAACCGGTTTGGTGCCCTGGGCCATGGGGTCACGGAGGCCGGGGGCAGGCTGCTGTCCATGACCCGCGGCAGCGTGTACCGGGCCACGGTGCTGTCCCTACGGAAGGGCCTGGCAGGAACGCCGGGACAGCTGTTCGGCTCCGCCCTCTCCCCTGTTCCCTGCGGCGCACTTCTGGAGAATACCGCCTACGGGGTCTTTGGCAAATTGGACGTTCTTCCCGGCGGGTCCGCCGTGGAGACGGCCCCGGCAGAAGCCGTGCATACCGGTCCGGCGGTCATCCGCTCCACGGTGTCCGGGGAGACGGTACGGGAGTATTCTGTGGAAATTCTGAAAATCTATCCCGACCCCAAGCAGCCGGGCAGGAATCTGCTGATTCGTGTCACGGACCCCGGCCTGCTGGAAACCACCGGCGGCATCGTCCAGGGCATGAGCGGCAGTCCCATTTTGCAGGATGGGAAGCTGATTGGCGCCGTGACCCATGTGCTGGTAAACCAGCCCGACACGGGATACGGGATCTTCATCGAAAATATGCTGGAGGCGGCAGGGTAATGGGCTGTCTCAAAATGCGAATTGTAGGAAAATAGCTCCCTTCAAAAGTTAGATAAAATCCGTAAAAACCAGTTTTATCGGATTTTCACGGATTTATTGTTGGGCTGATTTTTAGAAAATTCTATTTTGAGACAGCCCCCGTTCAATTTATATTCTGCTGATTGTGTTGAATTTCCCCGAATCTTATGCTATACTCTTAGAAAAATACCAAGGAGGATATTCTAATGAACACTTATACGAATCTGAATGGCCGGGAGGACCTGCTGGCCTCCATTACCGCTCTGGAGCAGGAGTTGGCCGCCAAGACCGGCAAGGAGGTCTCTCTGGTGGCGTACAGCCCCATCCGCTACGCTTCCCTGAATGACGACGCCGAAGCCCTGGCCAAGATCACGGAACTGGAGCAGCTGCTTTCCAAGAAAACCGGCAAGGAAGTGGCGCTGGTGGCCTTCACCATCTGATTTACACCAATAATACGAAGCCCCCGGAACGGATTTTCTCCGTTTCGGGGGCTTTTTTCAGAACAAACTTACCTGAGAGGTATCCGGCAGACTGCCGAAGGCTCCGGCGTCCTTCAGCATCTGGATGTGGGTCTTGGAGACCTTGGGGCAGGCCGCCGCCACCTCCTCGATGGACAGGAACGTCTTGCCCTTCCGGCCCTCCATCAGGTCCCAGGCGGCGCTTTCGCCCAGGCCGGAAATGGCCACGAAGGGCGGCAGCAGCTTTCCGTCCTCAATGACGAACTTGATGGCGTGGCTCCGGTACAGGTCGATGGGGGCAAACTCGAAGCCCCGGAGGTAGTATTCGTAGACCACTTCCAGGGTGGTCAGCAGGTCCTCGTCCTTGTCGGTGGCGTCCTCGTTCTCGGAAATGGCCTTGATATTGGCCTTCACGGACTCCATGCCGTTGGTCATCAGCACCGCATCGAAGCCGCCCTTCTGGCTGCGCCGGTAGAAATAGGCAGCATAGAAGGCCAGGGGGTGATAGACCTTGAACCAGGCAATTCGGAAGGCCATCATAACGTAAGCCACGGCGTGGGCCTTGGGGAACAGGTACTTGATCTTCTTGCAGGAGGTGATGTACCAGTTGGGAACGCCTGCGGCGATCATTTCCTCCTCGGCCCCCTCCGGCAGACCTCTGCCCTTTCGGACGGCCTCCATGATCTTGAAGGACCGCTTTTCCGGCATTCCACAGGAAATAAGATAGAGCATAATGTCGTCACGGCAGCCGATGGCCTGATCGACGGTGGCGGTTTTGGAGGTAATGAGATCCTTGGCGTTGCCCAGCCACACATCCGTACCGTGGGAGAAGCCGGAAAGCCGCAGCAACGTATCGAACCGGGTGGGCATGGTGTCCAGCAGCATTCCACGAGTAAAATGGGTGTTGAATTCCGGGATGGCCACGGCCCCGGTGGGGCCTAATATCGGGTCGTCCTCATAGCCCAGGACCTTGGAGGAGGTGAAGATGGACATGGTGTTCTTGTCGTCCAGGGGGATGGTCTTGGCGTCCACGCCGGTCATATCCTCCATCATCCGGATCATGGTGGGGTCATCGTGGCCCAGCATATCCAGCTTCAGCAGGTTTTCCTCCATGGAGTGGTATTCAAAATGGGTGGTAATCTGATCGGAATTGGGGTCGTCCGCCGGGTGCTGCACCGGGCAGAAGTCCCAGATTTCATTTTCCTGAGGAATGACCACCAGGCCGCCGGGGTGCTGGCCGGTGGTCCGGCGCACGCCCACGCAGCCGGAGGCCAGCCGGTTCTCCTCCGCACGGGTGGCGGTGAGATTCCGCTCGGAAAGGTACTTTTTCACATAGCCGAAGGCGGTCTTTTCCGCCACGGTGCCCACGGTACCGGCCCGGAACACATGGGATTTTCCGAACATCTCCACGCAGTAGGCGTGGGCCTTGGACTGGTATTCACCAGAGAAGTTCAGGTCAATATCCGGGACCTTATCGCCGCCGAAGCCAAGAAAGGTCTCGAAAGGGATGTTGAAGCCGTCCTTATCAAACTTGCTGCCGCACTTGGGGCAGATGGCGTCCGGTAGGTCTGCTCCGCAGCCGTAGCCCTTAGGCACATCAAATGTGGTGTATTTACACTCCGGGTTGGGGCAGCGATAGTGGGGCGGGAAGGAATTCACTTCCGTGATGCCTGCCATGTAGGCCACGATGGAGGAACCCACGGAGCCACGGGAACCAACCAGATAGCCATGCTCCAAGGAATTCTGCACCAGCTTCTGGGCGGACATGTAAATCACGTCATAGTGGCAGTTGATGATGTCGTGAAGCTCCGTTTCCACACGCTTGGTGATGAGTTCCGGGGGATTTTCTCCGTAAAGCCGGTGCAGCTTGCCATACACCAGAGCCTTCAGGTCCTCCACGGAGTTTTCAATTTTAGGAGCGAACAGGTTATGGGGCACGGGCCGCAGCGTCTCCACCATATCCGCAATGGCGTTCGTGTTCTTGACCACCACTTCATAGGCCTTCTCCTCCCCCAGATAGGAAAACTCCCGGAGCATATCATCGGTAGTGCGGAAATACAGGGGATTTTCCCGGTCGCAGTCGTCGAAGCCCTTGGTGGCCAGCAGGATATGCCGGAAGATTTCGTCCTCCGGGTTCAGGAAGTGAACGTCGCCGGTGGCCACCACGGGCTTGCCCAATTCCTCGCCCAGCCGGACCACGGTGCGGTTGAAGTTCCGCAGGTCCTCGTCGCTGTTGGCGATGCCCTTGGCCAGCATGAAGCGGTTGTTGGCCAGGGGCTGAATTTCCAGGAAATCATAGAACGAAGCGATGCGCTTCAGTTCATCCTCGCTTTTTCCGTCCAGAATGGCCTGGAACAGCTCCCCGGCCTCGCAGGCGGAGCCGATAATTAAGCCCTCCCGCAGTTCCATCAGGTCAGATTTGGGGATACGGGGCACCCGCTTGAAGTATTTCAGGTTGGAGTCGGAGATAAGATGATAGAGATTCCGCAGGCCCACCTGATTCTTGGCAAAGAGAATGATGTGCCGGGCATGGCGGTCGCCGATGCGGCTCTTGGAGCGCAGCTTCATCATGGCCGGGTTGATGCTTTGCAGGTCGTGAATGTCCAGTTCTTCCAGCTTTTCGATGAACCGATGGAAAATCAGGCCGCAGGTCATGGCGTCGTCCGCCGCCCGGTGGTGATTGAAGTCCGGCAGACTCAGGGCGTTGGAAACAATGTCCAGCTTAAATTTGTTCAGCTGGGGCATGAGATTCTGAGAAAGAATCAGGGTGTCCAGAGCCGTTGCGGTGAATTCATAGCCCTGCCGCAGGCACTCCGCCCGGATGAAGCCCGTGTCGAAGTCGGAATTGTGGGCCACCAGCACCCGGTCCCCGCAGAATTCAAGAAATTTCGGCAGGACCTCCTCGATTTTTGGTGCGCCCTTCAGCATATCCTCGGTGATACCCGTCAATTCGACGATTTTCGGTTCCAGATGCTGCTCCGGGTCTACAAAAGTCTGGAACCGATCCACCTCCCGGCCGTTTTTCAGAATCACGGCGCCGATCTCGATGATTTTGTCTTTCTTGGAGGAAAGGCCCGTTGTTTCCAGGTCAAAGGCCACATATTCCTCGTCAAAAGTGATGTTTTTCTCGCCGTGGACCACGATACGGTCGTCCACGTCGTTGACGTAGTAGCCCTCGCAGCCGTAGAGGATTTTGATGTTCTGGTCCGTCCCCGCCACCTTGGCCTTGGCAGCGGCCTTCATGGCATCCGGGAAGGACTGGGCCACGCCGTGGTCCGTGATGGCGATGGCCTTATGGCCCCAGGCCGCTGCCTGCTTCACCGCTGCAGCGGTATCCGTCAGGGCGTCCATGTTGCTCATGGTGGTGTGCAGGTGCAGCTCCACCCGCTTCTCCCCGGGAGCGGTGTCCTTCCGGGCAGGCATGGAGCCTGGCATGATGGCAAAGGGCTTGATGTTCATTTCGTTGTCGTAGCGGTTCAGTTCGGTGCGGCCCTGGACCTTCAGGATGTTGCCCACCTGCAAATGGTCCAGGATTTTCTTGGCCTCGCTGTTTTCCAGGAACCGCTGGAGCCGCACGGAGCCGGTGTTGTCGGTCATGTCGAAGCTGACGATCCAGGCGTTGCGCTTTTTCAGCTCCCGATGGTCCACGCTGAACACCCGGCCCTCCACGATGACGGAACCCATGTCGATGTTCAGGTCCTTCATGGGTACGGGATTGCCCCGAAAGGGCTTGCCGTACAGGGTCTCCTCGCTCTGGGGCTGGTCCTGCTTAGGACCGCCGGAGGATTTCTTGTCGCCGCTGCGCATGGCTGCGGGCATGGCTGCTGCCGTGGTGGAGCGCATGGTCTCCAGAGCGTCAAAAAGCGCCTGGCCCGACAGGTCATGGGCAGAGAGGACTTTGAAAACCGGGGCCTTTCCGAACCGCTCCGTCAGTTTTCGACAAACTGCCGGGACGGCCTCCTCCAGGGCGGCCTTGCCGTTGGCCCGAAGGGAAATTTCCAGGTTATCGCCGTCCCATTTCCACCCAGCCCCCGCCAGGGAAGCCCGGTTCATGGAGTTCTCCTCCACGAACAGCTGCATCAGCTCCTCCGGCTCGACTTTCTGCAACTCCTCCGCCGGGTGGGTCATGTGTATTTCAAAATGCCGCAGGCCGTAAAGGCCGCAGATGTCCCGCTCCACCTTTTCCAGAAGCCGCATGGGAATATACTGGTCAGCATACAGCGTCACCGCCGCCTGCCGGGTAGCCGGGTCCAGGTCCGCTCCCGTGATGCGCGCCACGGAAAGCACCCCGGAGAGGCTCTCCCCGGGGCGATATTCGGTAAACATCTGTAAAAAGGAAACGGATTCTTTCATTTTTCTCCTTATAATGCGTCTATCCGCCGCAAAAGCTCCGGCAGAAGTTCCTCATAGGGCAGCTTGCACACCGGCTCTCCATGCTCGAAAAGCAAGCCGCAGCCGTCGCCGCCGGCAATGCCGATGTCGGCTTCCCGGGCCTCGCCGGGGCCGTTGACCACGCAGCCCATGACCGCCACGGTGATGGGCTTTTCGCAGTTTCTCAGGGCCTCGTCCACCTGCCGCACCAGACCGATCAAATCAATGCGGGTCCGGCCGCAGGTGGGGCAGGAAATGATGTTCACGCCGTCTTTCCGAAGGCCCGCCGCTTTCAGAATGTCCCTGGCGGCGTAGACCTCCTCCACCGGGTCGTCGGTGAGACTCACCCGGAGGGTGTCGCCGATGCCATCCAGGAGCAAGGCCCCGATGCCCATGGCGGACTTGATGAGGCCCATGCGAACAGGCCCCGTCTCGGTAACGCCGATGTGGAGGGGGTAGTCGCACTTTTCCCGGAACAGCCGGGCCGCCGCCACCATGGTGGGGACAGTGGAGGACTTCATGGACACGCAGGTGTCATAAAACCCATATTTTTCCAGCAATTCCAGGTGGGAAAAGGCGCTTTCCACCAGGGCCTCCGCCGTAGGATGGCCGTATTTTTCCAGCAGCTTCTTGTCCAGGCTGCCGCCGTTGACGCCGATACGGATGGGGATATGGCGGCTCTTGCACACGTCCACCACCGCCTCCACCCGGTCCTCCCCGCCGATGTTGCCGGGGTTGATGCGGATTTTGGCAGCGCCGCCCTCGGCGGCCGCAATGGCCAGCCGATAGTCGAAATGAATATCTGCCACCAGGGGCAGGGGGCTGTCTTTGGCAATTTCCCGGAAGCCTGCGGCGGCTTCCATATCCGGCACCGCCAGCCGGGCGATCTGGCACCCGGCGGTCTTCAGCCGCTTGATCTGCTCCAGAGACCCGGCCACGTCGGTGTTGCGGGTATTGAGCATGGACTGAATGACCACCGGTGCGCCGCCACCGATTTTCACGCCGCCTACGTCGATCTGTCTCGTCATAGTATTACCTCTTGATGATGGTGAAAATATCCTTGAACATGATGACGGCCATCAGCCCCAGCAGCAAGATCATGCCCGCTCCGTGGAGATAAGCCTCGTACTTGGGATTGATCTTTTTCTTCGTAATGGCCTCCACCGCCGTGGTCAGCAGCAAACAGACGATGCGTCCGCCGTCCAGAGCGGGCAGGGGCAGCATATTCATCACCGCCAGATTGATGGCGATGAAGCCCATAAAGTAAAGAATATTCAGCATGGCTTCCCGCTTCGTCTCCGACTCCTGAGCCACGGTGTTGATCTGATCCACGATGCCCACCGGGCCGGACAAGTCCTTGAACCCGGCCTGACCGGATAAAAGCATTTGCAGGCTCAGCCGCACGGTCCGGACGGAATCCATGGCCGTATTCCACACATAAGCCACCCGGTCCCCGAAGGTCGCCTGCTTCACGCCGAAGGTCAGCCCATAGCGCAAGCTGGTGCCGCCGTTGCCGTCGTCAAAAGCCCGGCGCTCCGTGGAGACCTCCGGCAGGGTGATCTTTTCCCCGTTCCGTCTCACGGTAAAACTGTGGGTCTCGCCGCCCTTGACAGTCAGGATCATGTTGAAATCGCTCTGAACATAGAGTCTTTCCCCGTCGATGGCCAGGATATAGTCCCCCGCCTGGAGGCCGTTGTTCTCCGCCAGGGCGCTGTTGGATTCGATTTGGGTGACTTCCGGCACCACGAACTGCTGGGACGGGCCGAACACGATGGCATAAAGCATCAGTCCCGCCAGGAAGTTCATGAAGGCCCCCGCCGCCAGGATCAGGAACCGCTTCCACCACTTGGCCCGGCCGAAGGCACGGGGATTGTCGCTGTCCTCGTCCTCGCCCTCCATGGCGCAGTAGCCGCCGATGGGGATACAGCGGATGGCATACAGGGTCTCCCCCACCTGCTTTTTGAAGATGGCGGGACCCATAAAGAGGGAAAATTCGTTGACCTGGACCCCGGAGGCCTTCGCAACCAGGAAATGGCCCAGCTCGTGGACAAAAATCAGGATGCTGAACAGCAGAATTGCCAATACGATCGTCATAAGCGCCTCACATTACATAGATTCCAGGACCGCCTGCCGGGCCAGCCGGTCTGCGGTCAAAATTTCCTCCAAATCGGGACTCTGCACGAAGCTGACCCGGTCCACGGCGGACTTCCCCAGCCGGTAAATATCCGGGAATGCGATTTTGTCTTCCAAAAACAGGCTCACCGCCGCCTCGTTGGCGCCGTTCATGGCGGCGCAGACGTTGCCGCCGGCCTTCGCGCATTCCCGGGCCAGGGCGAGACAGGGGAAGCTGTCCGTGTCGGGCTTCGTGAAGGTCAGGGCGGCGCATCGGGTCAGGTCCAGCCGGTCCACAACGCATTCTTTCCGCTCCGGATAGGTCATGGCCAGCTGAATGGGCAGGCGCATGTCCGGGGTCCCCAGTTGGGCCATGACGGCTCCGTCCACGAACTCCACCATGGAATGAACGATGCTCTGCCGGTGAATCAGCACATCCACCTGCTCCACGGGCAGGCCGTAAAGCCGCATGGCTTCGATGACTTCCAGGCCCTTGTTCATCAGGGTAGCACAATCGATGGTGATTTTTGGTCCCATCTTCCAGTTGGGATGCCGCAGGGCGTCCGCTTTGGTGACGGATTTTAATTCTTCGGCGCTTTTTCCGAAGAAGGGTCCGCCGGAGCAGGTCAAAATCAGCCGACGAATTTCCCGTTTCTCCCCTGCCCCCATGAGGCACTGGAAAATGGCGGAATGTTCCGAATCCACCGGGACGATCTCGGCACCGTATTTTTTTGCCTCTGCCATGACCAGCTCCCCGGCGCAGACCAGGGTCTCTTTATTGGCAAGGCCAATGCGTTTTTTCCGCCGGATGGCCTCCAGCGTGGGCTTCAGGCCCAGCATTCCCACCACGGCGGTAATGACGCAGTCCGCTTCCTCCATGGAAGCGGCGTGGAGAAGTCCCCCTTCGCCCCATTCCACATCCACAGGCAGGTCGGAAATTTGCTCTGCCAGCGCCGCCGCCGCTTCCTCCGTGGCCATGACAGCCAGTTTCGGCCGGAATTCCCGGCACTGTTCCGCCATGCGCCCCACGCTTTTCCCGGCAGTCAGAGCCGCCACGCCAATGCCCAGGTGCTTTACAATGTCCAGGCTCTGCCGCCCGATGGAGCCGGTAGAACCCAGAATACTGACGCAATTTACCATTTTTATTTCCCCACAGCCACCGGCAGGAGCAGCAGAAGCAGCTCGGACAGCGGGCCCACTACCATCATGGAGTCAAACCGGTCCAGCACGCCGCCGTGACCGGGAATGAGATTGCCGTAATCCTTGATGCCCGTCTGGCGCTTGATGACAGAGAAGCACAGATCCCCGAACACAGCGCCCAGGGAACCCACCACACCGTAGAGAACGGCATAAAGGTAGTTCACCTGCATTTTGAAACCCAGCTGCATCACCAGGCAGAAGATGAGCATTCCCAATGTTGCTCCCAGCACGCCGCCCACAACGCCCTCTACCGTCTTGTGCGGGCTGATGACCGGGGCCAGCTTATGCTTGCCGAAGGCCCGACCTGCAAAGTAGGCTCCCGTATCGGACAGAAACGCAAGAATGAAGGGAATGAACACATACCGCCGCCCCAGAGGCCAGCTATGGATGCGGACGATGCTGGTCAGCAGATACGGCAGCAGCAGCCCCGCCGCCAGGCAATAGGCCACTTTTTCAAAGGAAATTTTCACATGAGAGGCCATCATTTCCCCAAAAAGGGCGGCAAAAAACACCAGAATGCCCAGCATGGCCCAGGTGTATTGTTTTCCGTAGAGGCTCCACAGGCTCACACCGAAGGCAATGACGGCGCTGTACGCCACCAGCCGGACCTCCTTCACCAGGTCCGTCCGGTACAGCAGTTCGTATGCAGCAATGGCCGCCAAAGCGCCGAAGATCACCGCCGTAACGATCTTTGGCAGGAACAGCACGGCAATGAGCAGCAGGGGCAGCAGCACCGCCGCTGCGATCACTCTTGTTTTCATAGTTACACGCCTCCAAACCGGCGGGAGCGCCGGTGGTATTCCGCAATGGCCTCGTCCAGGTCCTCCGGGGTAAAATCGGGCCAAAGTACATTCATATACACAAATTCCGAATAGACCGTCTGCCAGGGCAGGAAATTGCTGAGCCGCTTCTCCCCGGAGGGGCGAATGACCAATTCCGGGTCCGGCACGCCTGCGGAGTACAGGGACTGGGCAAACAAATCTTCCGTAATGTCGGCGGGGTCCAATTCCCCCGCCCTGGCCCGTTCGGCCAGGTCCCGTGCAGCCCGGACGATCTCATCCCGGCCGCCGTAATTCAGGCAGAAATTCACCTGCACGTCGTCAAAGGATGCCGAGCGGTTCTGGGCATCCATACAGAGCTTTTGCAGCTCCGGGGAAAGCCTGCTCAGGTCCCCCCAGAAGCGGAAGCGCACATGGTTTTTCTCCATATCCGCCATGGCCTCCCGCAGATATTTGGCCAGCAGTTTCATAATGCCGCCGATTTCTTCCGTGGAACGCTTCCAGTTCTCCGTGGAGAAGGCATACACCGTCAGATACTCCACGCCCAACGTGCGGCAGTAATTGGCGATGGTCCGGAAGGTCTCGGCACCGGCTGCATGACCGGCGGTGCGGGGCAGGCCCCGCTGCTTGGCCCAGCGGCCGTTGCCGTCCATGATGATGGCAATATGTCTGGGCGGTGTTTCGGGCATAAGAATTCCCTCTTTTACTCTTTTACTTAGAATCGCAATGGGGGCGCAAGCGCCCCCACCGTCTCGAAGCGACTCAGATCGCCATCAGTTCCTTTTCCTTGGCTGCCAGGACGTCGTCCACCTTCTTGATGTACTTGTCCAGCAGGTCCTGGAGATCCTTCTCGGCCTTCTTCTGGTCGTCCTCGGTGATCTCGGAATTCTTTTTCAGCTTCTTGATATAGTCCATGCCGTCCCGGCGGATGTTCCGCATGGCGACTTTGGCCTCCTCGGAATACTTCCGCACCTGTTTGGTCAGGTCCTTCCGGCGCTCCTCGGTAAGCTGGGGGAACACCAGCCGGATGACCCGGCCGTCATTCTGGGGGTTGATGCCCAGGTCGGAAGCCTGGATGGCCTTTTGGATGTCCTTGAGCAGCTTGCCGTCCCAGGGCTGAATGACCAAAGTCCGGGCATCGGGAGAAGAAATGGTAGCCACGCCGTTCAGAGGCGTTTCCTGTCCATAGTATTCCACGCTGATGCGGTCCAGAACCTTCGCATTGGCCCGGCCTGCCCGGACGGAGCCGAAGTTCTCTCCCAGCACCTCCAGGGTCTTGTCCATTCTGCGGCTGAATTCGTTGAAATCAACACTCATTTTCTTAGTCCTCCTTCACAGTGGTTCCAATTTTCTCCCCGTGTACCACACGGAGAATGTTCTCAGGGTCTTTCAGGGCGAAGCACACCAGCTTCATGTGGTTGTCCATGGCCAGAGTCATGGCCGTGGTGTCCGTAGCCTTCAGGTGACGGGCCAGGACCTCGTCGTAGGTCAGCTCGTCGAACTTCACGGCCGTGGGGTCCAGGTTGGGGTCGGCAGAGTACACGCCGTCCACATTCTTGGCCAGCAGCACCGCATCCGCCTCGATCTCCACGCCCCGCAGCACCGCACCGGTGTCGGTGGTGAAGTAGGGGTTGCCGGTGCCGCAGGCAAACAGGGTCACATACCCGTCCTTCAGATAACGGTCCGCAGCATCCCGGGTAAAATACTCGGCGAACTTGGGGGTCTCCACGGCGGAGAGCACCCGTGCGGGGACACCGTGTTTTTCCAGGGCATCCGCAACGGCGATGGAATTCATCAGCGTTGCCAGCATTCCCATGGCATCACCGTGGGAGCGCTGCATTTTATCCGCACCGTCCTTCACGCCCCGCCAGAAATTGCCGCCGCCGATGACGATGCCGATCTCCACGCCTTCCTCCCGGCAGGCCCGGATGACCTCACAAAGCTTGCCGATGACGGAAAAGTCCAGTCCCCGGTGAGCGTCCCCGGCCAGGGCCTCGCCGCTGAGCTTCAACAGGATTCGTTTATACGCAATGGTAGACACACTTCTCACTCCTTCTCATGTTCTCTCCTATTTTATAATATCCGGAGCCAAATGACAACCACTATTTCACGGTATTTCAAAATTGTTTTCGCTTTCTTCATAATTTCCCGAAAAGTCCCGGCCAAAATTCGGATTTTTTTCGATTTGGCGTTGCAATCGTCGGCCCAATCGGTTATAATGACAGTTGATTTTCACGAGAGAGGTGTGGCACAATGGCTGAAACCACAGAAAGCAAGAATTTCATCCACGCATTCATCGAAGAGGATATTGCCCCCGGCGGACAGTTTGCCGGGAAAACCGTGCATACCCGCTTCCCGCCGGAGCCCAACGGCTACCTACACATCGGTCACTGCAAGGCCCTGATCATCGATTTCGGCACGGCAGAAAAGTTCGGCGGCCTCTGCAATCTGCGTATGGACGATACCAACCCCACCAAAGAGGACGTTGAGTTCGTGGAAGCCATCCAGCAGGACATCCACTGGCTGGGCTTCGACTGGGGCGACCGGTTCTTCTATGGCTCCGACTACTTCGAGAAGGATTACGAGTACGCCGTGGAACTCATCAAGAAGGGTCTGGCCTACGTCTGCGAGCTGACTCCCGAGCAGTTCAAGGAATACCGGGGCGACCTGACCACCCCCGCCGTTTCCCCCTACCGGGACCGGCCCATCGAGGAGAACCTGGACCTCTTTGAGCGGATGAAGAACGGCGAATTTGAAGATAACAAGTACACCCTCCGGGCCAAGATCGATCTGGCCTCCGGCAACTTCAATATGCGTGATCCGGTCATCTACCGCATCCGTCATATGCACCACCACCGTCAGGGGGACAAGTGGTGCATCTACCCCATGTACGACTTCGCCCACCCCATTCAGGACGCTCTGGAGGGCATCACCCACTCCCTGTGCTCCCTGGAATTTGAGAACCACCGCCCCTTGTACAACTGGGTGGTGGAGCACGTCAGCGTCCCCTGCCATCCCCGGCAGATCGAGTTTGCCCGGCTGGGCATCGACCACACGGTCCTGTCCAAGCGGAAGCTCCGTGCTTTGGTAGAGGGCGGACAGGTCTCCGGCTGGGACGATCCCAGAATGCCCACCCTCTGCGGTATGCGCCGCCGGGGCTACACTCCCAAGAGCATCCGCAACTTCTGCGAGCGGGTAGGCGTGGCCAAGTCCCCCAACACCATTCCCTATGCGTTCCTGGAATACTGTCTCCGTGAGGACCTGAACGAGACGGCCACCCGTGTCATGGCAGTGCTGCATCCTGTGAAGCTGACCATCACCAACTATCCCGAAGGTCAGAGCGAGACGTTCTCCATTGAGAATAACCCCATGGACGAGAACGCCGGGAAGCGGGACATCACCTTCTCCCGGGACCTGTGGATCGAAGCCGATGACTTCCTGGCCCAGCCCGTGCCCAAGTACAAGCGGCTCTATCCAGAGGGACCGGAATGCCGCCTGAAGGGCGCTTATGTCATCAAATGCACCGGCTACAACACCGACGAGAACGGCAACATCACCGAGGTCCTGGCCACCTACGATCCCGACAGCAAGGGCGGGGACCCCGCCGACGGCCGGAAGATCAAGGGTGCCACCATCCATTGGGTGGACGCCAACAACTGCGCCGATGCGGAGGTCCGTCAGTATTCCAACCTGTTCAACGACCCGGACCCCGACGCCGCCGGCAAGGATTTTCTGGCCTGCCTGAACCCGGATTCTCTGGAAGTACTCACCGGCTGCAAGGTGGAAGCCAGCCTGAAAGACGCCAAGGCCCCCGCCTCCTACCAGTTCATGCGCCTGGGCTACTTCTGCCCGGACAGCAAGGACAGCGCCCCCGGCCACCTGGTGTTCAACCGGTCCGTCAGCCTGAAGGACAGCTACAAACCCGGTATGTAAGTTCAAAAATGCCCCCGGACGATTTTGTCCGGGGGATTTCTTTGTCAAATGGCATGGGACATGGCAGCCAACCGGGCCGTCATGTCCCTGTTTTTATTTGGAAAAGTCCCAATCAGCTTTTTTCGCAGTTCTGCTTCATTCTCCGCAGCTTTGTGCCGCAGTGGACGATGAGATAAATGTAAAGGACTGCCAGAACGCAGAAGATCACGGTCAAAACCGTTTCCGTCGGCTCACGGCTATCCACGCTCCGCACCAGATTCGGCACAATACAGCAGAAGAAAAAGATCAGCAGTGGCAAAAGACGGGTCTTGATAACATGACCGATCAAATCCAGCCTGGACGCATTATCGGAAAACAGTTCCTCGTCCTGGGGCGCATTCTCCTGGGCGGCTACCTTGCGGAAATACAGCCAGCCCAAACAGCGGCCCAGGTATTCCCAACCGTAATCCTGATAAAGCTGAAAATAATCCCGGTTTTCCGTGCCGTTTTTGTAATCCAGACGGTAGATCACGTCCTCCGGCTGGCATTTTTCAAATCGGTAAAAGCAGGGCGGCACCATCCGCACCAGCTTCCAGCCCTGCCGGTGCTGCTCCCGGAGCCAGTCTTCCTCCTCCACAAAATCCGCAACGGTAAAAAAGCGGACCACGGTCTTTTCATTCTTCATGAACTGTTTCCCCCTTACTGTTCCGATACAGACGCTCGATGCGCCGCATTTCCAATTCCAGGACCTCCGTCCCCAACGCCGTGAGTCGGTATAGCTTTCGTTTTTCTTCCTCCCGGTCCAGAGTAATAAGCCCATCCTTTTCCATTTTCGACAGCGTTCCGTACATGGTCCCGGCGCTGATGGTCAAAGCGCCGCCGGTCATTTCCCGGACCCGCTGACTGATGCCGTAGCCGTGCTGGGGCTGCTGCAGGCAGAAAAGGATGTAAAACCCGGTCTCCGTCATAGGGACGTAGATACGTCTGATTTTACTGTCCATACGAGTTTCACACCTTTCTCCTCGATGTATCGAGGTTCTATTCATATTATATCGAGGTTCGATAGTAATGTCAAGTAAAAAAATGGGCGGCAGGGAGGAAACCCTGCCGCCTGAAAACAGAAAAAGGAAGGAGAACACATCTATGAAAACGCCGCTCAGAGGCCTGTCACGGGGATGTGCCGTCGGCTCATCCGGAGATCTTTCCCCGGCATCGGCTCCCCTGCCCCTTCGGACCTTGTGCCTATATATTAGCACATCCGCCCCGCCGAAAAGTGAAGGAACTTTGAATGTAAGGGAAACAATTTGTGGATGAAAATGGGATTTAAGAAAGGCCAGCGATGGGGCCTGTAATGGCGGCGGCACGCCCTGCCCGCACGAATTTTATACGCAGAAACTTGTAAGGCGCTGCCTCCCGGCGTGTAGGGGGAGCCATTGACTCAGAAGAACCACCCCGGAACTTCTGAGAATAGCCTTCCCCTGGGGGAAGGTGGCTGCCCGTCAGGGCAGACGGATGAGGGGCGGTAGGGATTTGCAGTTACGCACCGTCTCCTGGCCCCCTCTGAGAGGGGGCTGTCTGCGCTATGGACAGACTGGGGAAGTGTGCTAGCATGAGAAGTAGGGAGTTGGATGCTCTGAGGAAAGGCTTCCCCTGGAGGGGAAGCTGTCAGCCCGCAAGGGCTGACTGATGAGGTCGAAGCTACCAACCGTCGCCATAGGCCGGTATGATGCTGTGACCTTCGACCTCATCCGGTCCGGCTTGAGCCGGACCACCTTCCCCTGGAGTGGAAGGCTTTGGCAGATGGAAACCGTCAGTCCCTACCGCTACCGGGCAAGCTGAGCATGCCGCCGCAAAGTCTCATCCAGGACTGGCTTCAAGTGGGGGCTTCTTTCTTCCAAACATAGAAAAAGCCTCCGAACTTTCATTCGGAGGCTTCTGTGTTGGCAATACCTATCTTCCCGGCAAGTCACCCTGCAAGTATTGTCGGCGCA
>OIWM01000650.1_pt1 | contig 40345 bp, 37 predicted proteins | sample 1587451 | NCBI WGS metagenome assembly OIWM01 (sample SAMEA3888907, study PRJEB22519) | human gut metagenome | biome: human gut; feature: human-associated habitat; material: faeces | place: Denmark | collected 2011 | reverse complement strand
TAGTCCTTCATCACAGCAGCAACCAGCATTTCCATGCCGTTCTGTTGGATATCGGATAAGGTGTAGTCGGGGTACTCGCTGGCATAGTCGTCCAGCCAGACTGCAATTTTTTCAAACAGTTCATCGTAGTTCGTCGGATATTCGCCGAGTTCCAGCTCGTTCCACATGGTTTCATCCATCGTCCACGAATTGACGTTGATTGCAATCGGCGCTGCCAGCAGTTCTTCGCCACTACAAATCACATTTTGAATTTCCTGATAAAGCGTCTTAGACCAATCGCAAAGCTGCCCGTCCTGCATGGATGCCAAGTATCCCTTTTCTTTCATCGCCGCAAAATCACCGGGGGCAGTCAACGTAAACATATCAACGGTGTAATCGCCGGACAAAGCGGCATTTTGCGCCGACTGAGAGCTTTGCAGAACCGCGATATCAGGATTATCCAGCGAAAACTGAATCAACATATCTGGATTCAAATATCCTGCGACGGTAAGAATCGTCTGGCTGGCAGCTTCATCTCCCGTAATATCACGGATGAAGATATACCTTCCATTTGCAAGCGCATACAGCCCAGTTGCCGAGCAAGTCGTCGGCACATTTTCTGTTGCATCAAAGACAGGGATATATGCCTTTACAATTTCATTGCCGTCTGCATCACAAGTGACCACTTGTCCCTGAACAAAACGCACATATCGCTGGTCAACCGCATCCCACGCTACGCCGGCAATCCGCTCATCTTCGCCAACGGTCAGGACTTCCTCGCCGAGCGTTCCGCTCTCTACATCGTATTGAGCAGCGCCGGAAAGCGCGTCGTTCGTTTGAATGAGCAGCGTTCCTTCTGCTCCCAACATGATGGAATTCACGCCCTCGATATCCACGAGTTCCATTTTGCTTGTGTCCAGATCAAAAGCATAGAGTTCCGTTTTGTCATATTCTTCGTAGGTATCTGTTCCAAGCAGCAGGTACAATTTCTTATCCGCATAGACCGCCTGGCGGATCTCGCGATAGGCTTCCATATCTTCGGAATAAAGGTATTCCTGCTGAATCTCTGCCACATCCGTCTGCGCGTTTTCCTCGATCTTCTTAATCATGCCGCTGTACGGATGGAGTCCGTAGAGCGCTTCGCCATCCGTAAAAATCAGCTGCAACATCTGATTCCATACGGCTGCTTCGCTCTCATCCTCCGGGCAGTCCTGAACATAGTCATAATTGGAAGCAGCAGCCAAGTCAATGACCGTATTCATCTTCTCGCTTCCGCTTTTCCATGAATAAACGCCTTTGTTCCCCAGCACATATAAGGAATCGTCAATCCAGCAAAGCGAATCAGCCATTTCGTAGCGCTGCATTTCCGTCAGATCAAGAGCTACGCTTGCCCCATCTGCAAGAATTGGGCTAACACACGCCACAAAAATCAGAAGGGAGAATACCAAACCTGTAATTAATTTTTTCATGATTTTCCACCTTTCTTTGTTGCTCCGTGGAGAACATCTTTGTTATTTCTTATTATAGCGAAATAACACATGTTCCTCCGATTCTGGCATGAAATGCCCCGATTTAGGCATGAATTGTTCAAAAAAAGAACACTGTGGCATCTTTTCCACAGTGTCCTTTTTAGCCCTCTAGTTGATAATTTGAGGTGTATAATATTTTTCTAAGCCTCTTTGATAGGGATTGCAAATTTTTCCAGTTTGCGCATTGGCTAACAAATATTGGAAACATCTTTCATTTTTATAATCATAGGTTTCAGATTCTATTCCGGGTGTTTCAATTTGTGCCTTATCTTTTCCGTCAATATATCGACATTTTATTACCCATGTTGGAAAGAGAGTAAATTCATTAAGTTTACTTCCCTTTACTTTTAGTTTTTCTGGATCTGCATATAATACATATCCCAATTCCATACTATATATTTGATCAATCTTTCCATCGACTATATACTCTCTTACATTGTTTTTTATTGTTTCAATATCACATAGCAAAATATCATTATATAATTCATCTTGCTCTTCCATGATTCCCGTAGAAATAAAGCCAAATTTATTTTCGTTTTTATAAAAAAACTCTATTTCATTCCATGCATAGTTTGTCCATTTGCATTCATCCATTCCATCTGAATAGGCTCCAGAAATTGGTATTAAAATAGGGATTCCTCTGATGTTTTGTCGTCCTGTTATTTTATAATCACCCTCTCCAGCAATACTCCATAATTGTTCTGTAGTTACTTTTTCAGCAGATATATAATTTTTTCTAAATTGAACTTTTTCTACCCAAATTTCGTTTTCTTCACAATTATATATTTTTCCAAACATTTTTTCCATTTTATCAATAACAAATGCCAGGGAATTTTCCTGCTCTTTTGCATACATATTTATTGTATCATTTTCTTTTTCGATTTGCCAAAAGTCATTTTGTATTTTATATGGAAAAACGCGAGCATTTTCTTTTGTTTCTTCTTTGTCCATAAATAAGTTTATTGCATTCTCCCATTTATCAAGTAATGATACCCCGATATTTTCATACTCTTTTATACCATTTTCATCGGTTTCCCGACCAGTAACATTAATTATTGGAATAGCTTCTACACTTGGAACATTCACCGGAATATTAATATCGAATTCTTCGGAATTCACGGTTATTGATTCTGTCCATTTTTCTGAAGTTGTTTGCTGCAATTCCTTTATGCTCATTAAATTACAGCTTCCATTCTTCGGAATTATTCCTAATAATGTTGAAATAAGTATACATATAAAAAACACATTTCGTTTCATTTATTTATTTCCTTTCTTATGAAAATGTTGGGAATGGTGTTCCCATTCCCAACAGAATTTTTACTCCAAATCTGGATAGAAATTTCCATGAAGAGTTACCGTTGCAACTCCATCATAGTCATAATGATTAGTGTTACCTCGCCCCGCCATTGTATACAAGAAACCGCTAACAATAGAATTACTTTGAATCGGTACATTTAGCCCTACAGTAGCCCATTTACTCCCACAATTAACACCATTTTCCACGCCGGAAGCTGTGATCTTTCTCGCTTTAAAAAGATTAGTATATTGATCGCTTCCTCCAGTTACCCAATGACGCACATAAATCTTGTGATCGTTGATACCCTTGCTCGCCTGATGCTCTCTTTTATTATCATAAGAGATCGCATTCGTATCAGTACAACTAGCTCGGAATTCAAACGGCGTAACAGCCAATGCACTAGCGGCTACCGTTACAAGCATAATCGCCATCAAAACCAGCGCCATAAACTTTTTCATGAAATGTACCTCCTTAGATTTTTCTTTCGAACATTTTCATTGTGCTATCCCCTTTCTTGTGGTATACTACTCATGATCCTTGTGAACTACATCGCCCATGGTTGTCCATGGCGATGGCAGCCCCCCGGCTAAGTTTACAAGGATTATTTTTGTATACCTCTCGCTTTCAAGCCATTGGCATCACCTTCTTGTTCTAAATTTCCAAATCTTTTTCAGAGTGCATCTTTCTTTTTTCGCTCTCTTTGTTTCTTGTTTTATTATAGCAGATTTTTCTGTTTTATTTTTCAACTGGCACGAATTGTGGCTCTGGTGGCACGAATTTTTACCATATGATTACATTAGGACACTCAAGACATTTCTTATTGGGGGTTTCCCTGTTTATAACATCTCCTGTCTGAGCATTGAAACAAAGTTTCTTAAAGCTATAACCGTCTCTAAAATCTGTACTGTCCGTATTTTCTCTTATATCTCTACTCAAATCTGACAAATAATCGCATTCCATTACCCAAATCGGATATAAAACATAAGATACTTCCTGTTGCTTTTGTCTATTTTCTTCAGGGTCTAAAAAAAGTCCATATCCTAGTCGCAATGAATATATATTTCTAATATATCCTTTCTTTAGCTCATTTTCAATATTACTTATAACATCATCAATAGATGCAAGCGGAACATCTTCATATTTTTCATCAATCTCTTCTAAAAAGCAATTTTCCATAAATAAATCTTCATAAGGATACATAACTTCCGCCTCATTTTGAAGATTTGAAATATATCCTAGTTTATCAAATTCAGTTTCATTTATTTTTGTATCCATCAATTTGGAATAATCGTACATATTATTTGCCTTCATAAGGATTGGAATTCCATGGAGCTTTTGAAAATAGTGTATATTATACGTCCCGGATGGATATTCATTATATGTTTCGCCCAAAGATTTATTTTTATTTTTCTTTCGTAATCTTCCTCGTATTTCTATATAATCAATTTCTATTTTGTCATTGTCACAGGAAGGATAATAGTGATTAAGTACTATTTCTAGATAATTTAAAGCATCACTTAATGAATAGTTGTTATTCTCCGCATGTAGTTCGCCAATGTCGGTATATTCCCATGGATAAAATACTGATTTATCATATCCAGCGTTTGTTTCTCCATGTATTTTGCTTCTTAAGTTTTTGGCGTCATTACATGTAACAAGTATACTTTTTTCTATAGTTTCTACTCCATCTGATATACTAATTTCTACTTTCTGCGTTCCTCCGCCGTTTTGCAAATTAACTTTTTCCAACCCCACATCTTCATATTTTAATAAATATCCATTCATCCCTTGAGAAACGATGTTTTTATTGTTAATCATTGATTCCATATCTGGCATTAGTGCAGTTACTCTCAATATCGGTAATTTTTCTACATTTGGAATTATAATTGGTATATTTATATCAACATTCCTTTTTCTAACAGAATATGACGCTTGCAATACAGCTTTGTTTGACTCCAATTCATTTAATTCAATAATACTTTTCTTCTCTGCTAATACGTCTGTAAACGCCTGCATTATGAATGTAAATACCAGTATAGCAACACCCATTTTCCCTTTATTCATTTTCTTCTCCTTATTCGTTCTTAAGCTAATTCACTTTTAGAAATAGGCGAGAGAATGTCTCTCTCTCCTATTTTTATTTAATCTTGGGTCGGGTAATTCGGATTATAAGTGCCATACAGCCACAAAGTGGAAATACCATCGTAATTATAATAATTGGTATTTCCTCGTGCAGACACCGTATAAAACTTTCCAGCCTTGATGTTGTTATTCTGAATCGGAACAGTCAAACCTTGTGTACACCATTTCGTACCGCGGGTTGTCCATGTATTACTGCTTTCACTTGGAGTCTCCAAACCGCGAAAATGGTTTGTATACTCTTCGGTATCGACGCTATCTACATGAGAAACATAGATAGCGGCATTCGTGTTATTAATCTTTTTTTCCCGAGGTGTGACCATCTGATAGTTCGTCGTGCTATTGCTAAAAACTTTAATTTCAAAGGGAGTAGTAGCGCTAGCAGCACCAGCCGCAGTCACCATCAAAGCAGTTGCAAAAATTACGCCCCAAATTTTCCGCATAAAATGTACCTCCTCAGATTTTTCTTTCGATTATTTTCATTGTGCTATCCCCTTTCTTGTGGTATACTACTCGTGATCCTTGCGAAACGCATCGCTTTTTCAGCGATGTGTGCCTTCCCCGGCTTTGTTTGCAGGGATCATTTTTCATATCCACTTTTCTCTCAGCCCATTGGAATCACGTCCTTCCTCTGCGTAAATTCTAAACTTCCGATTTTCTGCCGGAAGAGTTAGGCTTTTCATGACTCTATTTTTACACCGTCAGTTCTAACTTAGACTAACTATTTACTATCTTTCTTCGGAATTTTTTCCAGAACGCCATCTTTAATTTCAAAGACCTCATCACACGCGCGGCTGATATCAGAAGCACTATGGCTCGCAAGCAAAATCGTTTTGCCCTGTGATTTCAATTTTTGAAACAGATCATGAATTTCATGGATACCGTCTTGATCTAATCCGTTAAATGGCTCATCCAGAATGAGAAGTTGAGGATCTTCCATAATGGCCTGTGCGATGCCTAAGCGCTGCCGCATCCCCAGCGAATATTGCCCAACTGTTTTTTTATTGTCTGGATCCAGCTTTACCATCTTCATAACCGCTCTTGCCCGCGCTTCATCAGCTTTATGAGATACACCGGCAAGGAGTTTTAAGTTTCTAAGTCCACTATAATGGGCTAGAAAGCCGGGCGTTTCGATGATAATTCCCGTACTTTCGGGAAAATCAACATCTTTGCCGATCACCTTTCCATTGACAATTACTTTACCGCTCGTCGGTCGGGTGAAACCGCAAATGCAACGCATAAGGGTTGTTTTGCCGCTTCCATTCACACCCACTAGACCATAAATTTTTCCTTCTTCAAGTTTTGCTGTCACATTCTTTAGGACAGTCTGCTTTCCATATATCTTCGTGATATTTTGAATTTCGATCATTTTTTTCTGCTCCTTCATTGCTTGCTTTCGGCATGGAAGTTTAGTTCAACACGTTTTACACTAATCATCATTACTACGACTAAGCTGACGATTAACGCTGCATATACACCCATGACCTTCAAAAGCTGCTGAATTTCTTTTCCGTCATAGCCGGATATGATATTATCCAGCGTTGCGTATTGGATCGGAAGAATAAGCTGAAATGGAAACGCTTCAAACAAAATTGTCACATTAGCAACCATAAGGAACGCATACATCAACACGCCAAAGACTGGCGAACCCCATACGCCGAACATCAGAATCATAAAAACCATCGTCAACCAGAAGCAGAATACTGGAATCATCGCAAGAAGCGTCGCTGTAAATGGAGTATAATTGTTCAAGATAAACTCACTTATCAAGGCTTCGTAAGGCTCAATTTCACCCGATGCAATTCTTGCTGCGTCGCTCCATCCACTACCGGGCGTGACCAACGGAAGCGCCATCAGCGCGATAAAAAGCGCTATAAGTGCAATCATTGCAACAACCATCATCAAGCAATATAGAAGCTGCGCAGCCATCCATCTACAACGGCTACTTCTGATCAGCGAGTATTGCTGGTACGCAATTCTACGCGGAAGCTCACTAACCATAATCAGAAAGAGAACTGTTGTCATGGGCATATTACAGCCAAACTTAAATTCATAAAATAACGTTTCACCAAGGTGCATGGTGTAACCCGTTTCGTTCAGCTTCATTTCATAGCCGCACATTTGAAGGTAACAAATCGCAGCAATAAACAACAGCATCAGTATAGTTCTGGGCGAACGGAGCCACGAATCAAAGTTTGCAAGCGCCATTGACAGTACGCCCTGTCCCAGCGGCGCTTTTTTCTTCTCACACATCCTGCGTCCTCCTTTTCAACCCTAATACATATACTAAAAGGCTAATGATGAACAGTATTCCATACATTACGAGGGACTGCCATACTCTCTGTACTGTCAAGGCATCGTTATAAAGTGCGCCGGGATGTGGCGTATTGATTCCAAAGAGATGGTAGAATATTCTGCATGACCACAAATGATAAATGCACACTGGAATGATTATCGTCAGCAACTTATCTGGAACCCAAACCGAAACTGCCAGTGCTGTGACTGACCAGATTGCTGCACAAAAAGCAATTCCCAATGTCATTGAGAGATAAATCGGAAAGCCATAAAAAATGTCTGTCCAATTCGAGTAAATGCAATTTGCATTAAATGGAATTTCCTGATACGGATGTGCAACCAAGTCATAGGGATAAGCGATAAAGTTCCAAACAAGCGCATGCAATGCAAATGCCATTGAAGTCGCCACTGCTGCGCTTAGCATCGTTGCCACGATTTTATTGAAAGAATATCGCCTGATCGATCCTCGCAAAACCTTCCATTCAAGGAATGATGTGCGGATTTCATCCACTTGACTTATTGCATACGGAACGCTGGCACAAAATGGCAGCAGGAGCATTGAACTTCCGAAGAAGATTCCGCCAACGGATAACTGCAATGCACCTTCTCGAAATTCATCGCCCCAGTCCGCGCTAAATATCCAACTAGGCAACGAATAACCCAAAAAGCATGTCATCATGAGCCCAAATGCCAGCAAAAAGCGTTTGCTAAAAAATGCCGATTTGATTTCTTCTTTCATAGCTTACTTAACCCTTTCTTCGATTCTTTTGTCCGTTCCGTTCGTCGCTCTGACCATAGTATAAACCAGAAAAGCGCTTTTTTCGCCGAGTGGCACAAAATGCGCGAATACTGGCACGAATTCTTCTTCGTTGGTACAAATCTTCCTATTTTAGACGATAAAACTTCTTACTCGATTAAATTCTGCACGAAATATTTCAAGCCATGCGACCATAAAAAAACTGTTGCGATTTTCGTTTCGCAACAGTTCTTTTCGTTTTTTGCACTTTTAGTCCTCATCGTGGTTCTGCAACGTCTGAGGCACTTCTTCTTCGTAAGCACCATGCTGGCTAGGAATTCCAGCACCCTTACGACCGTACTCGAAAATGCAATTTGCAATTACCGTGAGCAGCTTATCCATGTGGATGTGACCTCCTTTCTTTTTTTCTTCTATTATACATGATTCCTCTTCCAAATTTCCTATGTGGCACATTTTAATCATCTCTAGGCATAAATTGTCTTTTTTTCGTCTTTTATGAGTACTTTTCTTCCGAATTATGGTAACGACATTTCCTCCTTATTTAGGGTATTATAGTCCCAAGAGGTGAATAAAATGATGGGAGAACGAATCGCCTTTCTTCGTAATCGTGTAGGCTGGTCGCAGTCACAACTAGCCAAAGAGCTACATGTAAGCCTGAAAACCGTAACAAACTGGGAACGTGGAGATTCTGATCCATCGGCGAAAAATATTATAAGTCTATGCGAAATTTTCTCTGTCAGTGCTGACTTTTTACTCGGTAAATCGGAAACTCCTTCGATATACATTGGATCCCTTTGTAAGGAAGATCAGAAAAAGATCAGCGCGATGGTTCAGGTGTATATAAATCTATCAACAACAAAATAAGATGCGACGCAGTTTTAGCTTGCGTCGCATTTGTTTAGTTCTTGACATTTGACGTTTCTGTGATTATGATACTGATGGATTATCCATTCAATTCATAAAGGAGGTCGGCCTTATGATGCACGTCGTTATTTGTGACGATGAGCCTTGCTTCCAAGAAGCCGTTGTGAACGCCGTACAAAAATGGATGTGTACATCCGGGCATTCCGATATCCGTTGCACCGTGTTTTCTTCGTCTGAAGATCTCCTTGAGCGATGGTCAAATGGTCTTTCGATTGACTTGCTTTTTCTAGACATCGAAATTCCGGGCGAAATCAGCGGCATGGCATTGGCTCAAAAAATTCGCGACACCGATCATAATCTTCCCATTGTGTTCATTACAAATTACTTAAATTATGTTTATGAGGGCTATGTTGTTAATGCGATGCGTTTTCTAACAAAGCCTGTAAATGAGAATGAAGTATTCACTTGCATGGATATTTCCTATCGCCATTTTCAGCTTTTGAGCAAAGAAAGTTTTATTGTAAATGCTAAAGACCAGCGCATTGTTCTTCGGCATTCTGAAATTATTTATATTGAAGCGCGTGCACACTATTTGTTTTTCCATCTTTCTAGTACAGATGAAATTCCTTCTATGCGCGCTAAAATTGGCGATATAATCGGGAACCTTCCGTCATCTTTATTTGCCCAATGTCATAGAAGTTTTCTCGTAAATCTTCTTCACATAAGAAGATTTACGAAGAACAGTATAATTATGTCAAACAATCAAGCACTTCCTGTTTCTTTAACATATTTTTCTAACCTTTATAAAACCTTTAATCGGTTCTATCAGGAGGAATAATATGTCATCATTATTATGGACAATTTTAGAAGTTTCAGTTAATTTTTTTGAAGCTTTTATTTACCTTTACTTTTTCAAAAATCGTATCAATATTTGCAAAAAATCAATCGCAGCAGATACTATATGTCTTATTTCTTACACAGCTTTTCTTTCATTGTACCTGTTCTTTGACCTCCCATTTCCAGACAGTTTCGGAGGGATAATATTCGTTTTTTATCTTCATTATTTTTCAGATGAACGATGGTCTGTTTGTATTCTTTGGGTAATCTTCAAGGAAGTTATTGTTATAGCAACGATCGGATTGATGCTTCAAATTTGCCTTTCCGTTCTTTCGGTTCCGTATGACCTGATTCTAATGCCTAAGCGCTACAGACTCGTATACATTCTTTCGACCAATTTCGTTCTTTTTATTGAAATGTTCTTTTTTTCAAGAGTAAAAGCACAATATTCCTCCTTGCATTGGTCTGCCTTGCTTATTTTTGTTTCTCTTAATGTTTCCTTGCTTATTATTATTGAAATACTGTTTTCGATTCAAATTCAACAACTTTACTCAAGTGATATTCCCTTTTTCATTTCTTACATGTTACTAATATTTTGCGCCACCCTTTCCGCTATTCTGTTCCATCTTATGACTTCTATCTCTGCACGAGAACATCAGGCTGAAATTGCATTAAATCATATCCAATTAACCGAAGAACACCAGCTTGTAATTCAAGATATGTATGCCGATATTCTCAAACAAAAACATGACATAAATCACCAACTTCAGGTCATTGAGCAGCTTGTTGCAAGCAATAATTCAGCCTCAGCCCAACAATACCTCGACGAATATAAAGCTAAAATGCCCCAGAAGGATGATTTCCTAACTGGAAGTATTTCCGTTGATGCACTTCTTACCGCAAAATCTCTTGCTTGTAAACATCATAATATCTCTTTACACGTTTCTCAGTGCCCGCTAAATTCGCTGCCGATTTCCGAAGTTGACTTCTGTACTATTTTAGGTAATCTGCTGGATAATGCCATCGAAGGAAACGATCGTATCGTAAACAAAAGCATAGAAAAATGGATTAATCTCTCTTTTTCTCGCGTATGGGATATGTTCACACTCCGTTGTGAAAATCCAGTAAACCCAACTTCAATAAAACGACATCAGAGCAAATTTGTTACTTCAAAACGTAAAAGCCCTGAAATTCATGGTTTCGGAATCCCAAATATAATTTCTATTGCTGAAAATGCCGATGGCTTTTGTTCCTTCGATATAGAAAATAATCAATTTGTTGCAACCGTGACATTACCTTATCCAATTAAGAAGGAGCTATAAGATGCGTCAAATTTCTGAATATATTGTCAGGCTATTTGAAAAACGTGGAGTTATTTGTGCATCAGCCGAAGAAAGAGAAGTATACATTTATGGATTTGATATTGCTATCTATACTTTTTTAAGTACATTGGGACTTTTCTTCATTGGTTGGATGGCAGGTCGTCCGATTGAAACGATGTTGTTGATTTTCTTATACTATATAAATCAATCTTTCGGTGGCGGATTTCATGCTTCCTCGCATCTTATGTGCTTCTTGACGATGGTTTTGGGTGAGCTGCTTTTCTTCGTTTCTTTTCTTCTTCCGTATTCACTTCTTGCCTGCATCGGAATTTCCGTTATATCTCTTCTTTTCATGTGGACGCATCCACTTGTTCTTCATCCAAATAAAAGCTATCTCAAAAAGAAAGCGCCGCAACTCATTAAGCGTTCTCGTCAAATCCTGCTGCTCGAAACTACCTTGCTAGTTGCTTTCATACTTTTGAATATACCTGACATCATTCAAACCGGCAGTTTAGCTCTTCTTCTCAGTACCATTTCCAGGGATGTTCCGATTCTCAAGCACACGGGTATCGTTGATTTTTCGTAGAAATCGAATATTTTATATGTTTATATAGCTAATATGCATCAATTGTTGTAGACATTAGTAGAACGTTTGTGGTAAAATGAAATTGAAAAATAACTGTAGAACTTATATGTAATAGGTTGCATTTCCAATATAAAATGCAACGACAACTGGAAAGGAGCGTATATGAGCAAACGAGTTTATATTAGTGCAGATTATTCTGTGAATAACGGAGATAGGGACGTTGTAGATGAACTTCACAAGTGGGGAAATGATAATCTTCACAAGGTTAACTATGTCGATACCGCCGAGGTAGTTTCCGGAAGTGTTTCTAATGACCCGGATTGTAGACCTTGTGAATTGAAAAAGGAATTTAACAATCAAATTAATGCGTCTTCGGCTGTAATCTTTGTTGTTGGTGATAAAACGGCTTCTCGATTGGCAGGAAGTACATGTAACAGACATAATGGGAAAGTAAGATGCAGCTGTACTCCTTATAAACAGAATTCAAAAGGGATGAGTATTTGTAAATACGATGAAATTTATACTCCAAGGTCTAATAACAATCTCGGCAACATCAATACATATTCTTATCTCGAACATGAATTTCGTCAATCTGTACTTATGAAGAAAACGATCATTATAGTTTATAATTCTCTATATAATCAAAAAAGTTGGCTCCCTTCTTATATGCGCAATTTTAGTACGGAGGCGGTTCCTTTTTGGACTAAGAATATTTGGGGGAATAAAGTGGGAAATTATTCTTATATTAAGAAGGCGCTTGGATATGATTAATCGAATACGCCTCTTGTATAAATCCCTTACAGGAGAAATCAGCACATTAAAATCCATAGGGATATTAATGCGTACATCAATAGGATATATATCATCAATCTTTTCGATAGCGGTTTTGATGAACGATTTAGCGGGAATTGATATCTTTGAAACATGGATTAAATTGAACTGGATAAAATTTGTTATTTATTGTCTTTTTTTCTCATGTATAATCAATCGGCAAAAACTTAAATATTGTAAAAAAGTATCTAATTGTGATATGCAAGTTGAAATTAGTATTAAAGATATTTTTTCAAACTGGTCTGCCAATAGTTTTATAATTCCAACTAATACTTTTTTTCGAACTAAAATGGATGATGAATATGTTAGCCCAAGGAGCGTTCAAGGAAGATTTCAGCTAAAATATTTTAACAAGAAAACTGAATACCTTAATAAACTAATTAGTGAAAACTTAAGAAAGCAGGGAATCGTAGGAAAAAAATCTAAAGACTGTTTCGGAGAAACTATGCAATATCCGATTGGCACAGTTGTAAAGATTAATTACAAGAGAAAACACTTTTACTTTGTAGCTATAAATGATGTTAATGAATATGGAAAACCCACGGGGCAAACGATCGAAAATGTTTCAGTGTGTCTCAACTCAATAATAAACGCAATACAAAAAATCGGACACTGTGATACTCTTTGTATTCCTCTTATTGGATCAGGGAAGGCGGCAATTCAAGAGGCAACAAAAGAAAGAGTATTTCAGAAAACTGTCGATTGTTTCATTCAATCAAAAGACAAAATTGTAAATAAATTGATAATTTCTATAAGCCCGACAGATTATATCAATGGAAATATTGATTTGAAACGAATAAAAAGTTATCTTGATTATAAATGCGAATTCAAATAAGCAGCTTCTTAATTAGGTATATCCCATTTTCGCCTTTTCAATCATGGCAAGCAATGCCTCTGGTTATCCAGAGGCGCTTTGCTTGTTGGGGAAAATCTTCCCCAAACCCCATTTTCGCATGACAAGTCATGCGGCTGCGCTCACCCTTCGGGGCGCTTTTCAGGACGGAGGAACGCCATCAACGTTCTTTTTTCTTTTCCTTCTGTCGTTCCTTTTCTTTTTCCTCGACGCCAAGTATCCGTTCCACATTGGCACGCACCGTCAGCAACTGCCGCATTTCATCCTGCGCCTGATGATACGCTGCATATGCCTGCTTTTTCTTCTCTCTTAGCGCATCATACTCAGCTTGAATCTCTTTTACCTTCGGTATCTTTTGTGTACCAAGCGCTGAGAAAGCCTCCTTTGCCGCCTGATGCAGCTTGATCTCCTGTTCATGCTCTGCTACAAACTTCTTTGAGTACCCTGCCATGCGGTACGCAGCATAAACCTCCCGCGTCTTAACGTAGTTGATGATGTGTCCTTTCAACGTATGGAGTTCTGCCATGCGCTTTTCCGTTTCACGAATCGTGACTTGCATCTCGTGAACCCGTGCAATCGCCGCATCCGTTTTCGCCGTTAAATCCTCAATGTTCATCAGATTATTCTCAGACAGATAATTGAGCGTCTGCGCCATTTGTTTGAGGTTAAAGACCTTCGCCCAACGCTCAAACCCTGCACCTTTTCCAGCTTGCAGCTTTGCCTGAATATCGACCAACAGATTGACCTGCCGCATCGGTTGAACTGTTTTCTTTTCTCTTGGATGATGCTCTTTCTCGCCTGCGATTATCGCTCGAAGTGCCGCTTCCGAATAGTCCTCTCCCAGCGAATCCAGTCGTTTGAACCGCTCTTGTCCTTTTCCTTTCAGACTGATTCGTTTTCCCCTTTTAACCTCCCATCCGCCTCTTTGGAGCATGGTCAGCAGTTCTTCAAAATCTTTCGGTTGGCGTGCCAATGCAGCATCAATCGCTTCCCGCAGTCCATCCCGTTGAGAGGTTTTCGCTTCATTACCCAGCCATTTATTATAGCTCTTGCTATGTCCCTTAGGCTGCTCGATAATCGACAAACCGTTCTGGATGCACAATGTATCACTGAGCCGCCGGATGGCTTTTGAACTGCCCCAGAAATTGCGAAACTTCCGATCACAGTCAAGATTCACCGCCGAAATAATAATATGTGAATGCACATGTCGGCGATCCTCGTGGGTGGCTACAACATAGGCATGTTGCCCGTGCGTGAATCGGCTTGCCAGCTCGCAGCCAATTCGATTGGCTTCTTCCGGCGTAATTTCGCCCGGCACAAAGGATTGGCGCAAATGATACGCAATCACATCATCCTTTCCTCTGTGCCGTCCTGTTTGCGCAATATACTCGCGCTTCATGAGCAAAAACTCTCCGTCCGCTGTTTCGGGATTGCACCCAAAGCCCGTCACCAATTCTCCCTGATGCGTCTTTTTCGGATTGGACACATACCCAATTACGTTGCGGATTGCTTTACCGAAATTTCGTCCTTTGCCCGTATGCAAAGGGATAAGGCGCGTGGTTGCCATGCAGATTTCATCTCTCTTTTTTCAAAAAAATTCGGCGCGAAGCCCACCCAGCTCCGCGCCATTTTTCATATTCATCCCATCACCCAATCCTGCATCCGCTCGCATCCCGCATACAGCACTTCAAGCAGCTTCTGCGCAATCAGCGGCAATCCTGCCGGACTAATCAGCCACGCGCTCACAAGCAAAATCAGCGCGCTTTTCATCGGAATCAGGAATATGCTCACCAGCGCCAGCATCCCCAGCAACGAGGACACAATCGACAATAACCCGCTCGAAATCGCCGTCAGAAACAGGCACAAGAGAATCAACAGCTTCATCACCAACAGCACCGGCAGCAAGATCACGGTCAACATAACTCTGCATATCTTCATTCAGAATTCCCCCTTGCATCTTCCTTTTCTCATCCCCATTGTCGCGCATTTTTTCATTTCATGCAAGGATACGGCTCAAAGCCCAAGCGCACCCAGCCGCGTCAGCAGCTCGTCCATCTTCGCCCAGATTTCTTTCTGCGACGCTCGGATTTCCTGAATGTCCGTATCATAAACGCGCCCGGTTTCGTTCGCGCGTTTGGCAATCTGGTTGATGTTGCCGTTATACCGCCCCAGCATCGCCACCGCTTCCCGCAGTTCCGGCAGATCGAGCTTGACCGCATACCCGTCAATCGCCATCTTGCGCAGATACGCCTGCATGTTCCGCACACCCATCAGCTCCATTTTCTGCCGAATCAGCGTTCGCTCCTGTTCATTGACCCGAAAAATCACCTGTATCTCCCGCGCTCTGCCTGCCATGTTCACCGCTCCATTTCGCTTTTCTGTTTCTTCATCTGCGGCATTTTCTTTTCCAAACTCGCCGCTTTCTCATGCCGGACTTCCCGCAAAAACAAATCCGTCAGCCCCGGATGAGCGCGCACAACAAACGCTCGGTTTCTTTCATTGCCCCTGTCATCAGGATCAGCGAAAATCGGCTGCATCTTTGCCCAATTCCTGTTGCTCTGCGATATGCGCCCGTCTCCGTCCTTGTCCAGCACCGTGACTGCCAGCACATACATCGTCCTGTCAAAACCGTATTGCCCGATCACAGACTGCACAGCCTTTTTGCTCAGCACATTGTCCCGGAAATGCTCTCGGATTGCCGCATCAATCGCATCGCGGCAGGCAATATTCGCCTGCCTTGACGCGCGGTATTCTTCGATTTCGCCGTGCCTTTGCGCATACGCGCCCGGATACAGGTATATCGGCACATTGCATTTTTGCGCCTGTTCCTTCTGTGCGGGGCTGTAAGTCTGCGCGTCCGTTTTGATCGTCCGAACTGTCATATTCATTTATCGTTCCTCCCTGTTCTGCACCTTATTGCTTTTTTCAGCGCCCTTTTCGCACGGCGCTCGAAGCTGCTCCCGAATGGACGGCACGTCCTGTTCTTCTTCTATCGCCGCTTCGATGGGCGTTTTATCGTCAATGTCCAGTTCTGCGTTGAGCTGCGCCAATCGCATCTGTTTTTCCTTCAGCTCGGTTTCCTGCGCAAACGGCTTTTGCAGTTCATCCTTTACCGCCTGTTCCTGCCTGCACAGTTCATCCAACGCCAGTTTCTCTTTCGCGATCCTGTCTGGCACGCTTTCCATCTTATTGTCAATGCGCGTGATATTGCCCCTCGGATCGCTGCCCAACTCAACTTTATACGTCATACTTCCGTTCAGATTCACGAAATATTTCTGACTGACTATATCGTAATCAAGCCCTATGCCCATTCCGCGATAGGTGGCAATCCACGACAGCGCGCTGCCCTTCCACTGCTTGCAGTAATCCAGAAGTTCCTGTCCTGCCGCTTCTTTTTCCGTATAGGTTTTACCGCCGACCTGCATCACAAAACCGTCTTTCGGCAATGGATGCGCTCGCAGCAGCTCAACATCCCGCTGACAGCGCTCCATATTTTCCTTTCTTTCCTGAATCTCTTGCGGGAAGTATCGAATCAGGCGATCCTCCAGACGAAACCGCCTGCTCTGATAATCCGCCTGCATCAGTTTGAGCCGCGACACCTCGACATCCAAATCCATCTTCTCACGGATTCTTGCGTCGCCCGCACACAGCGCCTTGATTTCGGCGTAGGACAGAACCGATTCATCCACATCGTCGCAGACGCGCACCGGCGATTTGCTGGTCATGACCTGCGCGATAAACTTCTGCTTGTTCTCGATGGTCTGCCAGCTGTACGCGTCAAATGTACCATCAGTTACATATCTGTAAACGTACACGTCCGAGTTCTGATTTCCCTGCCGCACAATGCGTCCGGCTCTCTGTTCAAGGTCGCCCGGTCGCCACGGACAATCCAAATCATGAGAAGCAATCAGGCGATCCTGCACGTTTGTTCCAGCGCCCATTTTTGCCGTGCTGCCAAGCAAAATCCGCACCTGACCCGTCCGCACTTTGGCAAAAAGCTCCTTCTTTTTAGCTTCCGTATCCGCATTGTGAATGAACGCGATTTCACTTTCCGGCACACCCTGCGCCAGCAGTTTTTCGCGAATATCGTCGTAGACGCTGAACTCCTTTTCATCCTTCTGCCCGGTTTTCGGCGTAGACATATCGCTGAAGATGAGCTGCGTGAGCTTCTGCTCGCTGCCTTCTCTGTAAATGCGCAACACGTTGCCGATACAGGCGTTGACCTTGCTTCCGGGGTCGTCCGGCAGCATGGGATTCATGAGCCGCTGATCCAGTCCCAGTTTCTTTCCGTCTGACGACACCTTGAGCATGTTGTCGATGTGCGGATCGACCGACCCGTTGTGGATTTTGGCGGCACGTTTGGAAAGCTCCTGCACCATCCGCTTTTGAATTTCGGATGGCTGCACGACGACGGTTTCATAGTGCGCGGTCGGCGTGGGCAAATGAAGCTGATCCGCCGTCTTGATGTCCGCCACCTCTCGGAACATGTTCATCAGCTCCGGCAGATTGTAAAATTTTGCAAACCGCGTTCTGGCGCGATAGCCCGTTCCTTCCGGCGCAAGCTCAATAGCCGTCACGGTTTCCCCGAATACGGAAGCCCATGCGTCGAAGTTCGTCAAGTCCCGCTTCCGCAGCGTTTCATATTGCAGGTAGCGCTGCATGGTGAAAAGCTCGACCATGCTGTTGGATACCGGCGTACCCGTCGCAAAAACGATGCCATGCCCGCCCGTCAGCTCGTCCATGTACTGACACTTGGCGAACATATCGCTGGATTTCTGCGCTTCGCTCGTCGAAAGCCCTGCAATATTGCGCATTTTGGTATATAGAAACATGTTTTTGTAGTAATGCGCCTCGTCCACCACCAGCCGATCCACGCCGAGTTGTTCAAAGGTGATGACATCGTCTTTCTTTTCCTCTGCTTTCAACTTTTCAAGCCGCGCTTCAAGCTGCTTTTTAGAGCGTTCCATCTGCTTGATGGTAAACCGCTCGCCGTGGGCATTTTTGACCTCCGCAATGCCGTCTGTGATTTCCGTAATCTGATCACGGATGATTCGCTCCTGTCGTTCCCGGCTGATGGGGATGCGCTCCGCCTGACTCTGCCCGATAATCACCGCGTCATAAGTGCCGGTTGCGATGCGCGAGCAAAAACGCTTCCGCCGTCCCTTTTCAAAGTCGCGTTTGGTTGCCACCAGAATGTTGGCGTTGGGGTACAGCCGAAGAAACTCCGAAGCCCACTGTTCGGTCAAATGATTGGGTACGACGATCATGCTTTTCGTGCATAAACCCAGTCTTTTCGATTCCATAACGCCCGCTATCATCTCGAACGTCTTCCCTGCCCCAACTTCGTGTGCCAATAATGTATTTCCGCCGTACAACATGCGCGCAATCGCGTTTTTCTGGTGTTCTCTGAGCGTAATTTCAGGATTCATACCCGCAAAAACAATATGAGAGCCGTCGTATTCGCGCGGTCTGGTTGCGTTAAACAGTTCGTTGTACCGCTTCACCAGCCTGTGCCTGCGCTCCGGCTCTCTCCATATCCATTCCCGAAAAGCGTTCTTGATGGACTGCTGTTTCTGCTGGGCGAGCATTGTGGCTTTCGAGTTCAGCACGCGCTTTTCCTTGCCGTCCGTCCCCTGAACGGTATCGTAAAGCCGCACGTCGCGCAGGTTGAGCGTATCTTCCAGAATCCTATACGCGCTTGCCCTTGGCGTGCCGTATGTTTCATACGCTGCCACATCGTTGCGGCTTAACACGCTTTTGTTGCTGATGCTCCACTCGCCGGTAAATCGGGAAAAACTGACTTTGAGCCGCCGCTTCATGTATTCTTCCGTAGACAGCAGCTCGTACATGAAAGCCTCGATATCCTCCGTCGGAAGCCACGTCGCGCCAAGGCGAACGTCGATCTCCGAAGCGTCAAGGTCTTTGGGCTGCACGGCTTGCAGCGCATCGACATTGACCGTAAACGCTTCATCCTCCGCTGCCGCAGCCTGCGCCAGCCTGAGCTTTTCCCGCACGTTGCCGGAGCAGTATTCGTCCGCCGTCTGCCACGTCCGCGTTTCAGGGTCTAAGTAAATCACGCCGGACAGCTCCTTCGTGATTCCCGCTTCATCCTTTCCCGTCAGTTCCGCCATATACGGCAGATCCACCCGCGCCTTTTCACCGATGGATACCGCCAACGCTTCTGCGGCGGTATCCGTATGCGTAATTGCCTGCGGGCGCTGAATGGTGCGTTTGGTGAACATATCCGCTTTTCGCTTGAGCTTCCGATCTTCGTCCAGCACCTCAAGCGAACTGAGCAGATAATAGGAGGAATCATCCGCAAAAGCCAGCCGGTTTGCCCGGTCGTTAATCAGCCCGAACTTCGCGCTGAACGCATCGTACAGCCTGTTCAGCTCCCGCTGTTCGCGTTCAATCGCTTCGTCGCCGGCTTCTTCAAGCTGCGCGTCCATCAGACGGTAGACCGTATCCCGCAAAGCCACCATGCCCTTGACGCGCTCCTGCGCCGTTCGATTCAGTTTCGGGCGCACCATCACCGAGTTTTCGCGGAAGTACACCTCGCCGTCTACGAGGGCATAGCTGTAATTCTTCACATCCGGGTCGGCGGGAATCGTTTCGGTAATCTCCTCGCCCTCCGACAACTCCATGACCTCCGCCGCGCGGTATTCGCCGCTGATCTGCTGAATCGCCTGCGTCAGCTGCTCCTGCAAGTCCGCCTCCGGAATGGGTCTGCACGTTGTTTCCTTCTCGTCGCCGTACATGCTCTTATCCCATGCCATGCTGCCCAGCATCATATCGGGATGGCTGACGAAGTAACTGTTGATGGGGATGCCGTCCTCCGTCTGCCCCAGATGCACCCAATCCGGCTCTATGTCGATGGGGCTTTCCCTTTTCTGCAAAAAGAGGATGTCCGTCGTCACGCTCGTTCCCGCGTTGGCTGCAAATGCCGTATTAGGCAGACGAATCACGCCCAGCAGCTCCGCCCGCTGCGCGATGTATCGGCGCGCATCGGGAGCCGCCTTGTCCATCGTGCCTTTTGAGGTGATATACGCAATGACGCCGCCCGGTCGCACCTGTTCCAGCGTCTTGGCAAAAAAGTAGTCGTGAATCAGAAAATTGTATTTATCAAACTGCTTATCGGAAACCTTGTAACCGCCAAAGGGGACGTTGCCGACCGCCAGATCGAAGAAATCCCTGTGCTGCGTCTTTTCAAATCCGCTGATGGTAATCTGCGCGTCGGGATAGAGCTGCCGCGCGATGCGCCCGGTGATGTTGTCCAGCTCCACGCCGTAGAGCCGGCTTCCAGCCATGCTTTCGGGCAGCATACCGAAGAAATTGCCCACGCCGCAGGACGGCTCCAAAATCGTCCCTGTGCGAAAGCCCATCCGTTTCACCGCGTCATACATCGCGCGAATGACGAGCGGCGACGTGTAATGCGCGTTGAGCGTCGATCCGCGCGCCGCGTCGTATTCGTCCTCCGTCAGCAGACTTTTGAGCTGGCGATATTCTTCCGACCATTGCGCGTTATTCCCGTCAAAGGCTTGCGGGATGCCGCCCCAGCCGACGTATCGGGAGAGGATTTCCTGCTCGTCCGGGCGCGCCTGCCTGCCCTCCGCTTCAATCTGCTTGAGCGTGCGAATTGCCGCAATGTTATAGCCAAACTTCGCTTTTGCGCCGCCTTCGCCTAAATGCTCGTCCGTGATACGAAAGTTCTGCGCCCTGTATGGCTCGATTTCTTCTTGCTGGGCATCCCATCCCGTCAGGTCGAAGACGACGGTGCGCAGCTTGACTTTTTCCTGCGGCGGTTGATTTTCCAGCTCACTTTTTGATTCTTGCTGTCCGTCAAACTGTTCCTGATTATCAGATGGCGTTTGCTCGATGAATTCTGACTGCTCAAATCGGAAATCATTTCTAACATCTTTGGCGAGCATCTGCTCGAAGGTTTCCCGCCGCTCCACCCTTGAAATCGGATAAAGCAGCGTCGGGTCGCGCATCGTCACATGCGTATCCGTGATTTCTTCAATCAGGAATGTCGAGCCGCCCAAATAGACCGTATCGCCCACCTGATAATGCGGCGTATCCGTTCTGCCGCTCAGCTCCTTGACGACCTCATAGCCGCCCTGTTCGGCAGGCTCGGCAAAGTAGATGCTGTGTCCGTTTTCGGTCAGCTTCCCCGCCGCAACGCGCCAGCGCCTGAAGGGCATCCCCGTGACCGATACCGTCCCCATGTCGGGGATATCCCGCTCAAGCAGCTTGGTATCCATCAGCGGCGCGGCGACTGCCGCATCATCCCCGTAAAAAAGCAGATTATCGTCCACCTTCACGCCGACGAGGTGATGAGGATGTTCTGCTTTAAGCGCCTGATAGGCGGCAACGTCCGGCGCAAGGCAGATTTCTTCTTCCCGATTGGGTTCTGTGCGCCTTGTATACCGTCCGGAACGCATCAGCCTGTTGATGCGTTCTGCGACTTTTTCCCAGCCGAGCTTCACGTCCAGACAGTCGTTTTTCCGAAGCCGTATGCCCTTCGCGTCGTGCCATTCTTCGCTGTGCGCCGCGCCCGATACGCCGGGCATCCGTCCGCCCGTTCCGTATTCGTGCTTGAGAAATTCCACCTGCTCTTTTTCATCGTGCGGCTGAGAAAAGAACGCCCGGATTCTCTCGTTTCCGCCCGCAAAATCCGAGCCGCCGGTCAAAATCCAGTCGATTTCATCCTGCGTAATAAAGCCGCGGACTTCCGGCAGCTCTCTTTCGCCTTGAGGCAGCTCCCGCCGCTCAAGCGTCAAGTCCTTGAGCCGCGATAAAACCGCATCGGGCATGAAAAACCGTGTCCGCATCAGTTCGGGCTGACGCTCGACCGCATCCGCGAATGTTTCTACTTGCCCGATCAATTCATGCAGTCCGTTCGGCTGTTCCATCTTTTCAAGAAGCCGATCCACGCAGTCCGGGAACACAATCGGTTCTGCCGCCTGTATCAAGGGCAGATAGCCATGCTCTTTGGCGAGACTGTCGCGATATATCTCAATGAGCTGGCGGGCGACCTGCCGCCTGACAAAACCTGCGGCTTCCACGTTTTCCAGCTCTGTTCCGAATTGCCCGGCTTCGATCAGCTCACCGACGCGCGCTGCCGCGTCTGTCCACGGGATGACGCGGGCTGTGTCGGCATACCGCGCGCGGCTCCCGCCCGCGAGGCGAATCCCATCTTCCGCATACCATGCTGAAAACCGCCATCCGTCGATTTCAAAACCGTCGCCGCCGTGGTACAGCGCCCGCATATGCGCCGCGATTTCATCCGCCGATTTGCCGATCCTGTAATCAAAGGCAAGCTCCTTGCGGATTTCTTCGCTGTTGCCGCCCAGACGCAGCATGACATCCGCCGCTTTTTCCATCAAAAAAGAAGCGGCAACCGTCGGGTCGTCCGCTTCTTCAATGGTTTGTATCTGTTCCGCTTCGGTCGGGAACAGGCTCATCTGCCGATTTAGGCGTAAATCAGCTCGTTCATCACGATTTCTTCCGCCTGCGCCTTGCAGGCGTTCATCAGTCCGACCCAGCGCATCGGGTCGCTCGCCTTCAGTTCTTCCGTCGCGCCCGCTTGCTTCGCCAGCTCCGGCACGATCTCCTCCATCCGATTCACCGCCGCCCGGTCGATCTCCGTCAGGTGCGCGGTCAGCTTCCCGCTCAGGAGCAGGTTGTTGTAGGTGATCGTCCGATGCTCCTTCAGAAACCGCTCCCGCATCCGTCCGTATTTGCTCAGCTCCGTCGGCTGTTCGGCTGCTGTCAGATCGGGAATCCAATACTCTCCGTTCTTCGTATACGTCAGTTCGTTCATCATGGTTTTGGCTCCTTTCATATTGACGGATGGTTCTTTCAATCTGTCTGAGTACCCCTTCGCTCAGCTCGCTGATTGCGCTTCCCAACGCACCGGATGCGGCAGACGTGTTCCATTCCAATACGCCCGCCAGTTCTTCCGGCTCAATCTGATATTCCCGTGCCAGATTGCATCGGCTCAGCAGCATGCATTTCACGCTCGCCGCCGCTGTGTTTCGAAACGCGATTTCGAGGTTAAGCTCATCATACCCTTCAAGGAAGCTCCCGTCAACGATACCGCGCAGCTCGTCCTGATGCCATTGCCAATAGTCCATGCTCTGCTGCATCGCGATTTCTTCAAGCTGTCCGGCAATGCCCAGTTTCGCTGCCGAGCCGTACTGCGTTTCCAGCGCATGAGCGACAGCTTCCCGATTGTTTTCATCCAGTGCCCATGTTTTAACCTCCCGCGAGCTTTTGCGTGCGCCTGTATCTGCCACATCGAATACATAGCGCACTGCCCCCGCCCCGTCCGGCAGCGCAATACCCCTTGCGCCGCGCCGAACATACCGCCGCATCGTCTGATTCCAGATTTCATAGCTGGCACAGGCGGTCGCATCCGGACGCTGAGCGTAGATCAACAGCTGTTCCGGGTAACTGTACTTGTACAGCCGCGCTGCCGATTGCAGAAAGCCAGTCCATTCTTCAACGCTGCCGGTTACTGCCTTTGCCGTTTTTTCCGCCAACTGCACCGTTGTTGTTCCATTCATGGTGTCCTCCCTGTCTATTTCGTTTGATCTCGTCAATCTCGTCAATTCAATAGCTTAAATTGACGAGATTGATGACGAGATCAATTCTCATTTTTCTTCTTCTCGCTCAAACTCCAGTTGAAACCTCGGCACGCCCTGTTCGCCGCACATCATTTTGAGCGTCGCGTCGTACCTTCTGCCGGTTTTCTTAGAGCGCAGTCCCTTGAGCTTTGCCGCACCGTCCCGAATCAGTGCTTCGACCACGCTCTTATTGACGCTCTGCCCAATCTGTGCAAAAAAGCGGTTGTCCTTCCATATGCCAAATCGACAGATACGGCTTTCGCAGAAAAAGCCCTTTGCCGTTTCCGTCACAGCCGCGCCGCAGCAGGGGCATGTGCCAACAGACGGTCTATCAGACGGAAAGAGCTTCTGTGCGTCCGGCACGGGCTTAGCACTCTGCACCAGCTCCGTTACCATCCGCACAATATCGTCCATGAATCCCGCCGCTTCTTCCTGCCCATGCTCAATCCGTTTGAGCCGCTGTTCCCACTGTGCGGTCATCATCGGGGAACGCAGATTTTCCGGCAAAACCGCAATCAGAGCCGCCGCTTTTTCGGTCGGATACAGCGACTTCGCCTTTTGCTCGCCCTTGCGCATGACAAATCCCACATCAACCAGCTTTTCCAACGTCCCTGCGCGGGTTGCAGGCGTTCCCAGTCCTTTGCGCTCAGCATCCTCCGGCGCGTCTTTCGCGCCTGCCGTTTCCATCGCCGCCAGCAGCGTATCTTCGGTGTAACGCTTCGGCGGGGTCGTCTGTCCCTCGCGGATCGTCGCTACGACAGGTCCGACCGTCTGCCCATCCTCAAGCGGCGCGATGGGGTATTCCTGCTCTTTCCGCTCTCTGCTGCCCAAGCTCCCGCGAAATGTTTCTTCAAACATTCTGTAGCCCATCTGCCGCACGGTGCTTCCCTTTGCCGTAAAATCATGCCCTTCGCAGTCCAGCGTCACCGCCACCTCATCCGTTTCGCACGGTTCGCCCGTCGCCGCAAGAAGCCGCACCGCCAGCAGGGTTAAAATGCTGCGTTCGCCCATCGGAAGCTGCGCCAGCGCTTCCCGCGTCATGTTCTGCGTCGGGATAATCGCATGATGGTCGCTCACCTTTTCGTCGCAGATGACCTGTTCCACACGAGCTGCCAGCGGCAGACCGCTTGAAAACGGCAATACCTGCGCCACACACTCGATGAGTGCGGGCAGCCTGTCCCGCAGATCATGCGTCAGGAATCGGCTGTCCGTTCTCGGATACGTCGCCAGTTTCTTTTCGTAAAGCGTCTGCGCGTAATCGAGCGTCTGCTGCGCCGTATAACCGTAAATTCTGTTCGCGTCCCGCTGCAATGCGGTCAGGTCGTAGAGCTTGGGCGGCTTCTCTTTCTTCTGCCTGCGTTCAATCTGCTTGACCGCCGCCTTTTTGCAATGGCAGGAAGCTCGAATCCGTTCCGCTTCCTCACGCGTTTTTGTCCTTCCGCTCTGCGCCGGAAAGCCGCAGCTGAGCTGCACCGTATAAAATTGCTCGACCTGAAACGCCGCAATCTCTTTTTCCCGCTGCACCACCATCGCCAGCGTCGGGGTCATGACGCGCCCGACATTGAGCTTGGTTCCGTAGAGCCGGGAATACAGCCGTGTTCCGTTGATGCCCACCAACCAATCCGCCTGCGCACGGCACAGAGCCGCACGGTACAGCGCGTCGTAGGCAGTGCCCGGCTTGAGCGACCGAACCCCCTCGCGGATGGCACTTTCCTCAAGCGAAGAAATCCAGAGCCGTTTGACGGGCTTGGTGCAGCCCGTCTTTTTATACATCATTCTGAAAATCAGCTCTCCCTCGCGCCCCGCATCCGTCGCGCACACCACTTCGTCCACATCCGTTCGATTCAGCAGGTCTTTCAGCACGGCAAACTGCTTCTTTGTCCCGTCGCTGACCACGCTCTCCCATGCGCTCGGCACAATCGGCAGATCCTCCCGCCGCCACTTCGCATAGCGTGCATCATAGATTTCCGGCGGGGCAAGCTCGATCAGATGCCCGATACACCAGCTCACAAGGTCGTTCTCGCCCTGCAAATATCCGTTTTTCTTCTGGTCTGCGCCCAATACGGCGGCAATGCTCTGCGCCACGCTGGGCTTTTCTGCAAGAATCACTCGCATCCGGTTATCCTCCATTTCAGAAAAAAGCAGGCGGGCAGCTTCTCGCCGCCCGCCGCATGGTCTTATTCGTTCAAATCGTCATCCCTGGTTTCATCGTCCTCGTCATCCTCGTATTCGTCGTAGGACGGCTGGGGCTTGCTTTCTTTTTTCTTGCGCTGTTTTAAATACCAGAACGCGCCGCCGCCCAAAATCGCCAGCATCAGCGTGCCGGCGACCACTGTGCCATTCTGTTTCGGTTCGGTTTCATCCGTCTGCACAGGTTCCTTCGTCGGGGTCGGCGTGGGCGCGGCAGTCGGCGTTGGAGTCGGCTTCTCGTCCTCGCTGAGCAGCGCCAGCAAATCCCTGTCATCAACCAGATTGAGGAAGTAGGTTTCGTAAATGTCCGCTTCTTCGTCAATCGGCTTGTCGTAGTCGATCACCAGATAATACGTCTGCCCGCTCTTGGTTTCCAGACTGATAAACTGCTTGTTCGTGTGCGCAGAATACAGCACATCGAGCGTGTGCATGTTGCCGCTGCCCGTAAACGCCTGACCGGGACCGGTCTGGATGTATTCCGGCATGGCGGTCGGCTGCGCAGTCGGTTCTGCGATCGGCACGAAGGTCGGCATCAGCGTCGGTACAAGCGTGGGCACAGCGGTCGGGATGAGCGTCGGCAGCGCAGTCGGCTGGCTCGTCGCCTGACTGCCGCCCGATGTGCCGTTTCCAGAGCCGCTGCCGGAATTGCCCGGTTTCTGTGTCGGCTTGGCTGCCGGTCTGGGTGTGGCGGTCGGTACGGTCGTGGGTTTGCTCGTCGCCTGCCCGTAATACGGGTTTTTGAGCGTCACCGCTTCAGAAAAATTGCCCGCGCAGTCATAAGCGCGGACAACCAGCTTTTCATAGCTTTTCAGCGTTTCCACTTCATTAAAGTGGATATCCAGCTTCCCGCCGTCCAGTGTGGTAAACAGCAGTCCGTTGACCTGAATTCCCGCCACGCCGGAAGGGTCATCTTTGGCTTCGATATGCAGCGGTTCGCCGCTGATGCCCGCCGTCACAGTCGGCGCGGTGCGGTCAAAGCACATAATCTTCGCCGTTCCGTCGTGGTAACCGTCCTGCCGGTCGATGACGCGCACAGTGAGCGTTCCGTTGTCGTATACGTCAAGGTCGAAACTCCCGCTTTCTGCCTGTTCGGTCACGTCCATCCAACCTGCGCCGCCTGTACTGACCTTCACCTGCTTGAAGCCCGTTCCGTTCTCGTCCGCGATGTCCACGCACGCCTGTGCCGAAGCCGTGTTGCGCCAACCGGTCGGCGGCGTGATCTGCACGGTGAATTTCGCGTCCGCCGCCGGTTCTGCGGTCGGTTCATGCGTTGGCTCAACTGTTGGCTGTTCGCCGGGTGCTTGCGTCGGTTCTATCGTCGGCTGCTGCGTCGGCTTCACTTCCGGCTCATCCGGCGTTGCTTCCTGAAAATAGACGGGGTCATCCAAAATCACGCTGCCTTCAAAAGCGTTCAGGGCGATGTCCGTTTCCTCTGCCAGCGTTGCGCCCGCCGGGAAACCCACGACAAACGCTCCCACAATCAGCAGCAGGATTGCCGCCAGTGCCAGCATACAGGCTTGTTTCTCAAGTTTCATCGTTCTTTTCCTCCTGATTTTCAAAAGCAGAAGCCCCGATCATGCGGCGCTCCTTCAAAAAGGCTTCCAGTTCCTCCGGCGTGAGCGAATAGCTGCGCACGGCGGCGACGATCTGCGTGTTTTCCTCGTCCTGCACCATCTGCTCCAGCCTGTCCATATCCTTCTGCGCTTTTTCAAGACGCGCTTTCTTTTTATCCCGCAGCTGGCGGTATCGTTCCAGTTTCTTATTCATGCTGTTTATTCCTCATGGGTCGTATGGGATTCTTCCGAATCCGTAGAAATGCTGCTGCCAATAGCTTCTCGTCAGGTCGGCGTAGGTGATGGGGTTGCCGCAGTGGATCATCATGTTGTCGCCCACATACAGCCCGACATGCGTGATGCCGCCGACATCCTCGCCCATCGTCCCTTCAAAAAAGATCAGGTCGCCGGGACGCGCTTCATCCGCTGTAATCTTCTGACAGACGCCGTACAGCCCCGTCGCGCCGAGCCTGCCCGTGTTGTATACGCCGCTGTTGGTAAATACATAGGATACAAAGCCGGAGCAGTCAAAGGACGTATCCGGCGACGAGCCGCCCCAGACATACGGAAAGCCCAGATATTTTTCCGCTTCCTCGATGAGCTTTCCAAACTGCGGGTCAGCCTGTTTGTATTCCTCCGGCACGTCGTATAAAAGCGGGTCTTTGAGCTGGGAAGCGTGCGGCTTTCCGGCGAACAGATCGGGCATGTTGCCCAGCGTGGACATGTACAGCGCGTAAAGCCCCATCTTCTCGCGGCTCATGGAATACACCGGCTGGTGCGACAGGTTCTTGTTTTCAAGCTTCACATCGCAGATTCGGTAGGTGTACGGCACTTCAACCTCGTAAGTGTAGCTTTCCCACCGCTGTGCGCCGGTTTTGGGGTCGGTCACGAGCTGCTGCCCGACGCGCTGTTCGGTGCGGTATCGGGTTTCGGTCGTGATTTTCTCGGTCAGCACATATTGGAGCTTGAAATAGCGCTCCATGACAGGATACGCGCTGTCAATCGTCCATTCCTCGCCGCCCAGATACGCGGAGATGATTGCGCAGAGCGCATACGGGTCGTGCCAGATTTCCTGTGCCTTGACGTTGTATTCATCGCATCCGGGATGGCGGGCTTCATAGTGATCCAGCTCATCCTCAAGCTCCTTTTCCATCTCGCAGTACGCACGTTCCGCCGCCAGCACGTCCGCCTCCTCTGCCGGATATGTCCCTATGATGAAAGCGTGTGAAATTGCCTCGCCAAGGGGCATGAACGAGGACAGCCCGCCGGTCATAAACAGCAGCAACGAACAGACGAGTGCCACCGGGAAAAGATGGACTTGCCGTTCGCCCGACTTGGGCAGAAAGCGCCGGAACACTTCCGGGACGTTCTCTATGGCTGCGCCTGCCACTTTCTGCTCCCTTGCGCGGGCAAGAAATGCCTGCTTCATGTGCTGTTTCTGATGAGCCTTGGACAGCGGGTTGCTTGCCTGTTGCATCCTCCCGCATGTGTGCAACGTCTGTCTGTTCTCTGTTGCCGCTTTTTCAGCTGGCATTTTCCATCCAGATGAAGATGGAAAGCCGTCAAACGCCGCCGCAGGCTGTCCGGGCGGCTTGACCCGCCCATTATCCGGACGTATCTCCCGGATTTCCTTCCGATATGCCCGCACATTCCGGCGATAGCCCGCATCGTTCACAAAACATGCCACGTTCTCCGCTGCACGCTTTCCGTCGTTTACCGCTTCAACCGACACGTTTTCATCCGCTTCCCGTTCTTCATGCGGCAAATCCGGCGTTTCCAGAATCGGAATCCGATTTCTCCGCCGTGGGCGCGGTTTGAGTTTGGGCTTTTCAGGCTCTGTTATCGGCTGAACCTGTGTCCACTGGGCGGCAAACTGCGAAACATTGGGTCGAACGTGCTTCATGCTTTGCGCCCCCTGCTCCCAAGAAAGTGCCGATATGCGGCTTCCGCCTGCTCGTCCGCATCGCCGGACACGACGCAGAGTGCTGTCATCAGCACGATCATGCACAACACGCCGCCGCCAATCAACCATCCCATCATCCATTTTCCCTCCCTTCTTCGGCTTCCATCTCACCGGGCTTGGTCGTCATCATGCGGTAAAGCTGCGTATCCGTCGGAATACGGTTTTCAAACGGCAGAACGACATTTCCGCAGACCATCAGCCCGCAGCCCTGCTCCGCATTGGTCAGATATCGCATTTCTTCTCTGGATAAGCCGAGCTTTTCGCCCAAAATCTCGCGGTCTGCATTCGCCTGATTGAGCATCAGGAAAAAGTCCGTATTGTCAAAGATATTCTGGATTTCCGGGCTGGTCAGCAGATCTTTGACGTTTTGCGTGATGCCGGTCGCCACGCAGCCCCATTTGCGGCATCGCTTCCAGATGCCGATGAAATATGCCGCCGTCTGCGGTTCTTTGAGCAGAATATGAAATTCGTCGATGTAATAGCGCGTTGTCTGCCCCTTATCGCGGTTGGCGCTGATGCGGTTCCAGACAAAGTTCTGCAAGATCAGCATCGCCAGCGGCTTGAGCTTGTTGCCCAGCTTCTTGATGTCAAAGCACACCAGCCGGTTATTGAGCTGCACGCTCGTATGGTGATTGAAATAGTTAAGCGAGCCGGTGACATACAATTCCAGTGCCGTCACAATGCGGCGCACCTGCGGTTCAGACTGCCGTTTCAGGCATTCATACAGATCGCCCAGCGTCGGCATGTTCTCCGGCTTCGGGTCTTTGATATACTTTTCGTAGATGATCGGCAGGCAGCGGTCGATCACGGAGTTCGCTTCTGCGGGGATGTTGTGCTTTCCGTCCATGACGATTTCGCAGAAGGACAGTATCAGCTCCGACTTGAGCCGCAGCACGTCGTCCATATTTTCTTCCAGCTCAATATCCATCGGGTTGATGTAATCGTGGCTGTCTGCCGACAGCATGATGGTCTGACCGTTCAGCCTGCGCGTCAGCACACGGTACTCGCCCTCCGGGTCGCACAGGATGATCTGGTCATCCGTGGTCAGATAGATGTAGATCATCTCCTGCTTGCCGGAAACGGACTTGCCGCTGCCTGATGTGCCGAAGATCAACCCGTTCGGATTTCGGTTCACGGTTCGATCTGCCATAATGACGCAGCCGGAAACGCGGTTGACTCCATAATAGACCGGTTTGCCGTCCAGTCTGCAAAGTTCCTGCGTCGAGAACGGAATGAAGCCCGCAACGGCACTCGTCGGCATACAACGCTCGATTTTCAGCGGATTGATGCCCAGCGGCAGGCACGCCGTCAGTCCCTTCTCCTGCTGGAAATCCAACGGAATCAGCGCACAGCTCCGCGTCTGCAAAATGCCGCGTGTCTGCGCCACCGCCTGATCGAGCTGACGCTTGCTGCCCGCCATGTTCATCACGACGATCGTCGCCATATACAGCTTTTCATTCGTTCCCAGCGTTTGCAGCAGGCGCTTGGTATCGTCGCCGTATGCGTCGATATCTCGCGGGATGATGTCGATATCGTATCCCGAACGAAACGCCTTCTGCTGTTCGCTGATTTTGGTCGCATCCAGCACGACCTGCTTCTGTTTAATCAGCTTGATGGCGGTCATTTGATCCATCGGCTGAACGTGCAGGCTGAACACCGCGCTGGATGGCAGTCTGAGCAGTTCGCCCAGCAGCTTTTTGCTCAGGCTCGACGTTTGAATCTGGATGTACGACGCGGCGCAATACGTTTCCCCGATCTTAAACGAGCGGGACGGCGAGAAATCAAAGCTGCCGGGCGCGATGAAGTCTTTGGTGGATAGTCCGGTTTCCGGCAGCCACGACCACTCAAAGACAAACGGCGCATGGTCGTCCATGTGAAACAGCGCGTGCAGCAGGGAAAGCCGCTCTTTGCCGTCCATCAGCACGGACTCCACGCCGATCTTCTTGAAATTGCCCTGCATATCCAGTCCGATACGCGTCAGCCGCGACCGCGCACCCTTGACGTTTTCGGATTCGATGCCGAAGGTCATCAGCTTGATGCGCGTCTGTCCGTTGTTGCTGCGCATGTACTGCGTTTGCAGCAGCTGAACGTATTCTGCACAGAGCGCACGATAGGCTTCGTTGCGTTCCAGCACGGCAAGCGCACGTGCAAACGCTTCCGGGTCGTTCTCGCTGTTGATGCCGGTCATTTGCACATGCACAGCGCAGTCAAAGTAGCTGTAAAAGCTGCACCAGCCGCCGAAAATACCGAGCTGTTCCGCTTCATCCTCAAGGTCGTAGTTCATATCGTCAAAGAGCAGCGACATGGTGTAATAGTTTTCCGTGACGCGGCAAAGCCCGTCCTTGTACATGCTCAGATACGGAATCGTCTTTTGTGCGCTGCTGGGGTACCTGCCGTCCGCTTTCGCCTGACGGGTCAGCTCTTCGAGCTTCTTCTTCTGCGCCCGCGTCAGCTTAACGCCGGGCTTTTTTCGCCTGTTCTTCAAGCGCCTTCACCTCTTTCCTGAGCCGCATCTCCCGTTCGAGCGCGGCGTAGGTATTGTCGGTTTCATACGGTCTGCGCCGGGGTCTGAGCCACTTGGTTTCAACCATCTGGCGCAGCACGGTTTCAAGCGGCTGCCCGTTTTTTTCGTAAATACCGAACATGAAAAACGGCAGCATCACGCCCATCATCAGCATCGACGCGGCAGTTGAGCTGACGCTCTTTCTGAGCAGAAAAAACACCGGCAGACCGACCGCCGCGCCCAGCCCGAAGAACAGGCATTGGCGGCGGGTCAGACCAAAGAGAAACTTGGTTTTGATTTTCGATAAATCCTTGGGAACAAATACGCTGTCCCGATCTTCCATTTTCAAATTGCTCCTTTCTCAGTGTGCGCCCAGTATCGAGCGGCTTAAACTGCTGGTCTTAAACAGGCAGAAACACAGCAGCACCGTATACCCGACCGCCGTCCAGATTGCCTTGACGACATCTGTTTCCACAGCGATCGACCGCACCAGCACCGCGTAAATCGCCACGCAGATAATCATCAGGACAGCCTGAAAGCCGAGCGCAAACAGCGATTTCAAATAGCCCTGTCCGATCTGCCCCCATTCGCGGTTGACCATCGTCGCCAGCGGCACAGGCGCAAGCGACGTAACCAGATAGATTTCGATCATGCGTCCATAGACGATGACAAAGATGCTGATGGTCAGCAGCCACGAGATGATCTGCATCAGGACGGACTGGATAAACAGCCCGAAAAGCGGACCGACCTCCATCTCCATCAGCCGCTGTTCCAGATTGACGACGATCTCCTCCAGATGGATGCTCGTATCCGCCACGACCACGCCTGCCGCACGATTGACCACGCTCTGCGTCGCTTCAAACACGCCCATCACGATGGTCCATGTATTGGACACGATCATGACCGCGAACGTCGTTTTCATCAGCCACTTAAACACTTCGAACAAATCGAAGTCGCGCATGTTGTTCCGCTCGATCATCATGCTCAGCAGCTCGATGCACGCCACCGCCGTCAGGATGATGCCCGCAATCGGCGTGACGACGGTTTCCGAAAGGTTTTTGACCATGCTGAACACGCCGCCGTTCCATTGCTGCGGAGTCATACCGACCACATCGGTAATCTGTGCCACCTTATCGTTGATTCCGTCAAACAGCCCGCTCAGATTGCCGATAATGCCGGCGACCAGCAGCTCCTTGAGCCATTCCGAAATCTTCATCCACAAGAAATTCAAAGGGATTTCTCCTTTCCAAAAACTGACCGGCTCCCCGCCCTGCGGAAAGCCGGCAACTGTTGCTTTTAGCCGAGCATGGTCTTGAGCATCGGGACGAGCGTCGTGCCGATCAGCACGATCACGCCGCCGCCGAACGCCTGACGCATACCCTGCGCGCGCGGACCGGGGTTATCGCTGGAAAGGGACTCGAAGATATTGAGCATTCCCATCAGCACAGCGCCGCCGCCCATTGCGGTAACGCCCAGCTGCAAAAGGTCTACGCCGGATTTGAAAATTTCCATGATTCATTCCTCCATTTCTGTTTTTTGGGGCATACGAAAAGCCGCCTTTATTGGGCGGCTTGCGGGGATTCATTCATCGGCATCGCTCACATTAACCTCAAACACATCGTATTGCTCATCGGGTTTGAGTTTCAGCCTGCGTTTGAGGAAGCGCTCGATGTCAAACTTGTTCTTGGAATCCGCGTCGGACAGGTATTTGTAATTCGGATGCTGCGTAATGTCGTATTTGTCCGACAGAAACGGTCTTACGCCGCGCAGCTGCAAAATGCATTTGCGCCCATCCATCACAGCCAGTTCGTCAACGGACATCAGCTCCTTTCCCAGCTTTTGAAAGTTAGTCGAGCGCGAGGTTTCCCGTCCTCGGCTCTCACCTGTGTTTAACGTGTCGATGGTTTCCCTACCGAGCGCTTCGGACAGCTCCTTGAGCGTCGTTTTTTCTTTGCCGCCAAGGAAAATTACGCTGTCGCAGTTGCCGCAGATTGTGTCCGCGCTGTCCTTATACTGTGCCTTGAGCTGGCTCTGCGTTTGCAGCACCAGACACGCGGATATCTCTCTGCTTCGGATGGTTGCCATCAGCTTTTCAAGGCGCGGAATCTGACCAATATTGGCGCACTCGTCAATCAAGCAGCGCACATGCACGGGCAAGCGTCCGCCGTATACGTCATCTGCCTTTTCGCAAAGCAGATTGAAAAGCTGTGTATAGCAAAGCGACACGAGAAAATTAAACGTATCATCCGTATCAGAAATGATGATGAACAGCGCACTCTTTTGGTCTCCCAGCGTATCCAGCTCCAGCTCATCATACGCCGTCAGTTCCCGAAGCTCCGCAATATCAAAAGGTGCAAGCCGCGCCGCACAGGAAATCAGAATACTTTTTGCAGTTTTGCCAGAGACGAAAAGTCAAGGACTTTTTCATCAAATTCATAAAAAGCAAGGTCGGAAATCCACTCCAGATTCCCGACCTTCGCTTTTTATCTAAAGGCAGCTCACATCTGCCGCACTTCGTTTTTCAACATACGCTTGATTTTATCGTTCATGGTTTCCGTGCTGGTGGTGCTGAAATGGACGCGAACCTTGTAAGTGGTCTTTCCAATCTTCCGCACCAGTGCCGGGGCGTTCTGCTCCGGCTGAACGGTCGTTGTGCGGGGCGTATTTTCAATTCTCATATTCTGCAAGGCTCCTTTTTTCAGGGGATACGATCCGCTTTGCCGCCGTTCTCGTTGCCGCCGCGTTTTCCTCCCGGAAGTTCTTCCCAGCAAAGAGGATCGGGGCGCACCGTTCCAGGAGACGGTCATAGATACGGGCGTGGGCCAGGTCAGGCGGGTTCTTGAGTTCGGCCAGCTTCAGGTTGGTGGTGATAATCATGGGCCTGCAGCTGCGGTAGCGGCTGTCAATGACGAAAAACATCTGCTCCATCGCATACTCGGTGCTGCGCTCCACACCCAGATCGTCAATGATAAGCAGGTCGTACTCGTCAAAGCTGGCGATAAAGTCGGCCCTGTCCTCGGAAAACATTCCCGTCAGGCGGTTCAGGATGGTGGGAAAGTTCGTCATCAGCACCGGCACATCCCGGTCAAGCAGGGCGTTGGCGATACATCCGGCGAAAAAGGACTTGCCGGTTCCCACATCCCCGAACAGAAGCAGGCCGGTGTTGTTTCGGTATGCCTCCTTCCAGTTCTCCACATAGGCGCGGGCCTTGTCCATCAGGGGATTTTGGCCGTTGTCGTTGGCAAAGGTGTAGTCGTACAGATAGCGGTCTTGCAGGCCCTGGGCCTTCCGGCGCTTGATACGCTCCATGCGTTCCCGCTGCGCATCTGCTTCTTTGCGCCGCCGCTCCGCCTCGATCTGACAGGCACAGATGCATCGCGGCATAAGATATCCCGGCTTGCCAAAGTTTGGCACAATCGTCTGTCGTGAGCCTTTGCAATTTTTACAATGAATCAAACCGTCGGATGCGTCGATATACTCATCTGCATCTAATTTCGTTGTTCCAGCATTTCTTTTAATCCAAGCGCGGATTTCCTCAGTGATTTCCATCATACGGTTTCACCTTCTCGAACGCTGTAATCTCGGTTTCGGGTCTGTGTTGCTGCTTTCTTTCTATCCTCGGCTGCCCAGCGGCGAATAGTAGCCGCGTGGTTTTGATACTGCTTACCGGTGGACGCCATGTACTCGGAGAGTCGGTCAACGTAGGTCTGCCACAAGGCGGGCAGTTCCTTTTGCAGCTCAGTCAATTCATCATCGGTGAGAAACACGTTCTGATAACGTCCATAGGCGGGTGTGCCGACACACTCTCTATTCTCTTTATCTCTAATATCTAATCTCTTATCTCTAATCTCTGGTGGACATTTGTCCACCTGCCCGGACGGAAGAAGATTTTGCCGCTTCAAGCGCATCCGCTCCTTTCGCTTGCGCTCGCCCTCGGTAGAAGATTGCCCGATCAAAAGCTGGATATCCGCCATATAGTAGCTTCCATCCGTCAATATCTCCACAAAACCAAACTCCAAAAAGACTTTGATCGCCCGTTCCACCGTGCCGATTTGATGTCGGGTAAAGGTGGCGATGGTTTGAGGCGTATGGGGCAAATGATCGTTAAGCATGAGAATACCGTTGTATTTCAAGGACATGAGATACATCTTCAGCAGCAGGTTGGAATAGAGCAGTCCATCCTGCATACTTTCCAGAATGACCATCTTGGCGTCCGTAAAAAAGTTTTCTTTGAGTTTCATGTAATAATATTTGCGATTTTCTGACATGGATTTCTCCTTTGCGTTTGATTTTCTTTTCAGTGCGTTTTCCAACACCGACTGAATTTTTGTAAATTATTCGTGCAAAGTATTGATTTCTTCGTGCAAACAACATATACTATATTCATCAGTAGAAAAGGAGATGGTTTTATGGCTGGCTCTACCACAAACATCAGCATCCGTATGGATTCGGATTTGAAAGCGCAAGCCGACGCACTCTTTGGAGAACTCGGCATGAACCTGTCCACCGCGTTCAACATCTTTGTTCGTCAGTCGCTCCGTGAAGGACGTATTCCGTTTGATATCTCTCTGAATCAGCCCAACAAGGAAACGATTGCTGCCATGTTGGAAGCAGAAAGGATTGCAAAGGATCCGTCCGTGAAAGGCTATACCGATCTGGATGAGCTGTTTGCAGACCTGAAAGCATGAGAAAAACGAAATACATCGTCAAGCCCACCACGCAGTTCAAAAAGGACTTCAAGCTGGCTATGAAACGCAGCATGAAAATCGAACTGCTGGAAGAAGTGATTGCCATGCTTGCAATGGGCGAAACGCTTCCCGATAAGCACAAAGACCATGCTTTGACCGGGAACTGGGTGGGACACCGCGAGTGCCACATTCTTCCCGATTGGCTGCTGATCTACCGTATCGAAGATGAAGTACTGGTGCTGACGTTAGCCCGTACCGGAACGCATAGCGATCTTTTCGGGAAATAACATCTGCCGCCGTATGGAAGTGATTCTGTACGACGGCTTTCTTATGTTCAGCGTTCGGGTTCGTTTCGTTTCTTTTTCTTTGCCTGAGCATCCTTTTCAAGCCGCTCGGCTGCCTTTTTCAGCTTTTCTACCGCCTTGATTTCCTCTCGCATGGCGTGCATCTCCTGATACTGCAAATTCTTCTGTGCGGTTAGAGATTCAACCTCGCTCCGCCATTTTTTCGGCGTGACAGGTTCGCCCTCGGTTTTCAGATTTTCCAGATACCGAACAGCAGCTTTATATAGGGTCAACTCGGCACGATAGCTCTGTTCGAATTGCTCTCGCTTGGCAGGCTTCACTTTGACATACTGGCGCTGCACCGCTTTGTTTTTCTCGTATTTTTCAAACATGTCCAGCCGTTCTTCCAGAGTCGCAATTCTGCGTTCAGCGGATACAATTTCACCTCGCAGTTTATAATATTGTGCGTTCATGGCATCCACCTTTTCATGAAGCTGCTGCATAGTGGTGATGCCGTTCGTGGCAAGCAAATTATAAAGCGCTGCCTGTTCTCGCAGCTTCCTAAGCGCTTCATAACGGGAAGTCGGCTTGTCGCGCATCGCCTGTTGTGTCTCCCACAGCTGCAATAGGGTGGGCTGACTGCTCTGCGGCTTTGCAGCCTCATCCTTCGACCAACGGTGCAGCCTGGCAATGCGAGCTTTAATCTCTTTGAGCAGTTTGTTATCGGCGGTAATCTGTCGATTCAAATCGCCTTTTCGGGTAACTATGCCGCGCTTTTCCATTTGCTTCGCGGCAACGCCCAAATGCACCGAGGGGATTTTCTGAACGCCTTGTCGCTGATAACTGCGATGGTCGATTCGTTCCAACTTTCCGGCAGCTTCCAACGCCTGATTGGTATAATCTGCCCATGCGCTGCGCCAGACCTCAGCTTGTTCTTTGTTGTTCCAGTCCGTCGTATCTTCTCGATGATTTTTCCATCCGCCTCTGCCATCTGCGATGCGTTGACCACGTTCATCCAGTTCATAGACCTTGCGGCATTTTGCGCCCCATTCCCCGTTCTCTTTCAGCGGACGAACAGTCAGCAGAATATGGGCATGAGGATTTCCTGTGTCGCGGTCATGGATGGCAAAATCGGCGCACATGCCGTTATCCACAAAATTATCTTTCACATAGGTACGGACGAGGGATAGCTGCTGCTCCCGGCTCAGTTCCACGGGCAGGGCAACTTCCACTTCGCGGGCAAGCTGGCTGTCCTTGGATTTCTCGATTTGCTCTACGCTGTTCCAGAGAATAGCGCGGTCTTGAAACTCCGGCGGCGCGTGCGCTGGCAGCATGATCTCGGCATGGACAACGCCGCCTTTGCGGGTGTAATCATGCGTCATGCCGTCCCACTCGTTGACCAGCTTTGTCCCACTGCGATATGCAGCAGCGGCAACGACAGATTTTCCCTTGCTGCGCTGTACCAGCTTGATGGTGCAATGAAAAATAGCAATATGCGTTTCCTCCTTTCGTAAGATATTCTGTGCGGAGTATAAAGGGGGTTGGGGCATCGCCCCATCGCGGTCTTTGACCGCAACAGCCCTCGGCAGAGCGCACAGCACCTAATGGGGTCCCTGCAAAGTCTCAAGACTTTGTGGGGAGAGGAGGGGCAGCGGAATGGATGAGTTTTGCCGCTTGCGGCGAAACGAAGAATATGGAGCTTGCCCCGACGAGGTGCATAAGTGCGCCTTTGGAATCCTGCGGTTACTCCGTCGCTTTGTTTTTCACCGTATTTTTCAGCAATTCCGCTGCTTCTGGCAGACGGGATAGTGCTAAAAGAAATGCCTTGACTTCCTCGCCCGGCAGCGCGGCAAGGGTGGGAAAGACGCTCTCCAGAATTGCGCCATGCTCAATCAGGCGGCGGGTTCTGGCGCGGCGCTCCATGTCACGCTGGCGATTCAACAGAATCTTCTGTTGATTTTCCAGCTGACGAATTTTCTTCATGATCTGTTCCTTCTTGTCTTTTTTCTGATTCGTTTCCGTGGGGCTACTCTCGTACATACCGTTGCCTCCTTTGGAGATTCTAACCATCCGTGTTTTATAAAATAATCTCTCAGTTTTAACACAGCATTCCTGACCGTTGTCGTAATCGAAGTCATGCTGACGTTCTCCTCATCTGCAATTTCTCGATATTTCATTGCCGCTGCAAAACGCGCTTCTAATCGTCGTTTTTGCATTGGGGTCAGGGTCGCAAGCGCTTCTTGCAGGCATTGCAGCATAAGAACCATCCGTTCTTTCTGCTCTTTTGCCAGAAGAATTTCTTCGGCAGAAGGTTCCTGATTCGGAAAGTGATATTCTATTTCCGGCGAATAGTCGATGGAATAGGTGTGTTCCCTTATTTTTTGTCCCGAATAGTGTTCTATACGTTCTTCGCTTTCCAGCGCATCCACGATTTCATCGGGCAGTTCTATGAATGTGTCCGTTTTATAAACAGAGCCATAGAATTTTCTCAAATTGATCGTTTTCATAAACGGTCAGCCCACTCATCACGCGAGAGATATTGCCGCAGGCGCTTTATGCCTCCACGGATGGATTGACTGACCTGCGCAGGGGAGATATGTTCCATTGCCGCGATATCCTTATTTTTCATTTTTAACATATATCGCGCATGGATACGCCGCTGCTGAGTTGGTGTCAAGCGGGCAAGCGTTTCATTTAGCCGTTGCAGCATACAATTCCATTCATCCTGTTCCGCCAATTCGATTAAATAATCTTCCGGAGAAAGTTGTTTTCGGTGAATAGCAGCCATTTCGATTCCATCCACGCAATCAATCGAATAGTAGGCTTTGTAATAATTAATTTTTTGTCTGCGATTGTTTTCTGCACGTTGCATAAGAAGGAGAGCTTCTGCCACTTCGTCGCTGACCTCCACAAATACATCTTCATGGTACTGCGAGAAATAGAGTTTTCTCAGGTTAATCGTTTTCATGGGCGTTCCTCCTAAATCCAAAGAGGACAGACAGCGTAAAACTGCCTGTCCTCTCCACTTGTGTGATGGGAAAAAGTTTCCCTCACCGGATAGCCCGAAAACACTTATTCGTCAGGGCACCGCATCCAATATTTTTTGACTTTCTTCCTGACCGCCTCGATACTCTCAAAGATAGACGCCTTGGAGCAGCCGTACAGGTCGGCGATTTCCGCATATGCTCCACAGTTACGGTGTATTGTTCATATTCTGTTTTCGGGAATCTTTATGAAATCTTCAAAA
>OIWM01000639.1_pt1 | contig 40855 bp, 30 predicted proteins | sample 1587451 | NCBI WGS metagenome assembly OIWM01 (sample SAMEA3888907, study PRJEB22519) | human gut metagenome | biome: human gut; feature: human-associated habitat; material: faeces | place: Denmark | collected 2011 | reverse complement strand
CCCAGTTCGGCGGCCAGCGTTTCGGCGAAATGGAAGTTTGGGCTCTGGAAGCTTACGGTGCGGCTTACACCTTGCAGGAAATCTTGACCGTCAAGTCCGACGATGTCATCGGCCGCGTTAAGGCATACGAAGCCATCGTCAAGGGACAGAACATCCCGACGCCGGGTGTTCCGGAATCGTTCAAGGTGCTTATCCGCGAATTGCAATCGCTTGCCCTCGATGTACGCGTTCTCGATAAGGACGGCAACGAAATCACCCTCAAGCAGAGCAGTGACGAGGAACTCGAAGGCATGAAGAACATCACCTCCGAGGATCTCGGTGAAAACGTCGTGACCGATATCGACAATTTCGTTATCGAAGACGAAAACGGCGATCCGGTCGAGGATGAGAGCGAAGATGACGATTACTCCGACGACTATTCCGATGATTATTCCGACGACTTTGCCGATAGCGGCGACGACGCGGATCTCTAAGGAACGCAAGTATGTATGAAAAGGAGCCGTGTATAAGCTAATGGGACAGAACGAACACAACGAATTTGACGCCATAAAAATCGGTCTTGCCTCTCCCGAAATGATCCGCAAGTGGTCCTACGGCGAGGTCAAAAAGCCCGAAACCATCAACTACCGCACCTTAAAGCCCGAGCGCGACGGTTTGTACTGCGAGCGTATCTTCGGTCCGCAGAAGGACTGGGAATGCCATTGCGGCAAGTACAAGAGAGTCCGCTACAAGGGCAAGGTCTGCGAAAAATGCCATGTGGAAATCACCACCAACAAGGTGCGCCGCGAGCGCATGGGGCACATCGAGCTTGCCTGCCCGGTGTCGCACATTTGGTATTTCCGCGCCATCCCATCAAGAATGGGACTTTTACTTGACGTTTCGCCGCGTCTTTTGGAAAAGGTTTTATACTTTGCCCAGTATATCGTCATCGATCCGGGCGAAGCGACCGGCCTTGAAAAGATGCAGCTTCTCACCGAGCAGGAATACAATCAGAAATACGAATACTACGGAAACGAATTCCGCGTCGGCATGGGCGCCGAAGCCATCAAAGAGCTTCTTGCCGAGATCGACTGCGAAAAGCTTTCCACCGAGCTTCAGACCGAGCTTGAAACGGCAGTCGGCCAAAAGAAGGTTCGCCTGATCAAGCGTCTTGAAGTGGTCGAAGCCTTCCGCAAGTCCGGCAACAAGCCCGAATGGATGATTTTGGACGTGGTTCCGGTCATTCCGCCGGATATCCGCCCGATGGTTCAGCTCGACGGCGGCCGTTTCGCAACCAGCGACCTGAACGACCTCTACCGCCGCGTTATCAACCGCAACAACCGCTTAAAGAAAATGATGGAGCTTTCCGCGCCGGATATCATCATCCGCAACGAAAAGCGTATGCTCCAAGAAGCCGTTGACGCCCTCATCGACAACGGCCGCCGCGGCAGACCCGTCACCGGCCCGAACAACCGTCCGCTCAAATCGCTCTCCGAAATGCTGCGCGGTAAGCAAGGCCGCTTCCGTCAGAACCTTCTCGGTAAGCGTGTTGACTATTCGGGACGTTCGGTTATCGTCGTCGGTCCGGACTTAAAGATCTATCAGTGCGGTCTGCCGAAAGAAATGGCACTTGAACTGTTCAAGCCGTTTGTCATGAAGCGTCTTGTCGAAACCGGCAAGGCCTCCAATATCAAGGACGCGAAAAAGCGCGTCGAACGCGTCAGCCCCGAAGTTTGGGACGCGCTCGAAATCGTTATCAAAGACCATCCGGTGCTTCTTAACCGCGCACCAACGCTTCACAGACTGTCGATTCAGGCTTTCGAGCCGGTTCTTGTCGAGGGACGCGCCATCAAGCTGCATCCGCTCGTTTGTACCGCGTTCAACGCCGACTTCGACGGCGACCAGATGCCGGTTCACGTGCCGCTTTCCTCCGAAGCACAGAGCGAAGCCCGCTTCCTCATGCTCTCGGCCAACAACCTGTTGAAGCCGGTCAACGGCCACGCCGTGACCGTTCCGTCGCAGGATATGGTGCTTGGTTCGTATTATCTGACGCTTCTTAAGCACGGCGAACCCGGCGAAGGCAAGGTTTTCCGCGACTTCAACGAAGCCATGATGGCCTACGCCGTCGGCGAACTCGGACTTCATGCGCCGATTCGCGTCAGACGCACCAAAACGCTTGAAGACGGCACCGAAAAGAGCGCCGTTGTTGAAGCAACCCTCGGCCGACTCATCTTCAACGAGCCGATTCCGCAGGATCTTCACTTTATCGAACGCGACGAATCCAACGAGCTTGACCTTGAAATCAACTTCGTGGTCACTAAGGATGAACTCGGTCAGATTGTCGACCGCTCGATCAAATACCACGGCATTACCAAAACCGCCGAAGTCCTTGATAAGATCAAGGCCATGGGCTTCAAATATTCGACCAAAGGCTCCATCTCCATTTCCGTCTCGGATATGACGGTTCCGCCGCAGAAAAAAGTCATTATCGCCGAAGGTGATAAGAAGGTCGAAGCCATTTCCAAGATGTACAAGCGCGGTCTTTTGTCCAACGAAGAACGCCGCGAACGCGTCATCAAGATTTGGGAAGATGTCACGAAAGACGTTACCACGGCACTTCAGGATAACCTTGACGAATTCAACACCATCAAGATGATGGCGGATTCCGGTGCCCGCGGTTCTATCAAGCAGATTCGTCAGCTTGCCGGTATGCGCGGCCTTATGGCCTCCACCTCCGGTAAGACCATCGAACTCCCGATTAAAGCAAACTTCCGCGAAGGCATGGATATTTTGGAATACTTCATCGCCGCGCGCGGTGCCCGTAAAGGTCTTGCCGATACGGCTTTACGTACCGCCGACTCGGGTTATCTTACCAGACGTCTTGTCGATGTATCCCAAGACGTTATCGTCCGCGAGGAAAACTGCGGCGACAAGGTCGGTATGTGGGTTTCCACCATCCGCGACAACAACGAAATCATCGAACCGCTTGCCGACAGACTTCTCGGCCGCTTCGTCATCGACGATGTGGTTGACCCGGCAACCGGCGAGATCATCGCCGAAAACGATACCATGCTCTCCGAGCAGCAGGTCGATAAGATCATCGCTGCCGGCATCGAGAAAGTACACCTTCGTTCGGTGCTCAACTGCCGCACCAAGCACGGCGCGTGCATCCATTGCTATGGTGCCGACCTTGCGTCCGGCAATCCCGTCAACATCGGTGAAGCCGTCGGTATCATCGCGGCACAGTCCATCGGTGAACCGGGTACACAGCTGACCATGAGAACCTTCCACTCGGGCGGTATCGCCGGCGGCGATATTACCCAAGGTCTTCCGCGTGTCGAAGAGCTGTTCGAAGCAAGACGTCCGAAGAAAACGTCGGTGGTTGCCGACTTTGACGGCCAGATCAGCATCGAAGAGGACAAAAAGGCGCGCCATGTCAAGCTCACCAACACCGCAACCGGCGAAGAAAAAATGTATATCATCCCGTTCGGCACCCGTATGGTGGTTCAGGACGGCGACTATGTCACCCGTGCGCAAAGCCTTACCGAGGGCAATATCTGCCCGGCGGATATTGTCCGTATCAACGGTTTGAACGCCGTTTACGACTATATCATCAAGGAAGTTCAGCGCGTGTACCGCTTGCAAGGTATCGATATCAACGATAAGCATATCGAAGTTATCGCTCGTCAGATGACGCGCAAGGTCAAAATCGAAAATCCCGGCAGCACCGACTTCCTTATCGGTTCGCTCGTGGATATCAACGATTTCAACGAACAGAACGAAGCCATCCAAGCGCGTCTGGATGCCGGTGAAGTCGGCATCGCCGTTGCGGAAAGCTCGCCGGTTCTCTTTGGTATCACCAAAGCTTCCCTTTCGACCGAATCCTTCCTGTCGGCCGCTTCCTTCCAGGAAACCACCAAGGTTCTTACCGAAGCCGCCATCAAGGGCAAGGTTGACCCGCTTATCGGCTTGAAGGAAAATGTTCTTATCGGTAAGCTGATTCCGGCCGGTACCGGTATGCCGATGTACCGCGACATCGAAGTCACCGACAGCAAGGGCAATCCGCTCGAGGTGGAGGAGAACGATGTTCCGGCAGGCTTTATGCCGTATGTTCCGTCCGATAAGCCCGATGAAGACGCTGAGGATATCGACGAAAAGGACGAAGACGCCGACGACGCTATGCTCGACGACGAGGATGAGCCGTTGTCTGCTGAGGATGAAGCTCTGCTCTCCGAGTTAGATAAAGCGCTTGACAGCGAAAGCCATAAGAAAGACCAAGAATAATCAAACGCCCGGTTAAATGCCGGCACAAGCTCTCCTTTTAATCAAATTGTTTTCGGATTTGAAGCGAAGGAGAGCTTTTTTCACCAAAACAATTTTAACAACCGTATAAAGGAGATATACCTATGCGTGCAATTATCACCATGACCACCGGAAAAACCATGACGATCGAACTTGACCCGACCGCCGCTCCCATCACCGTCGATAATTTTGTCAAGCTTGCCAAAGACGGCTTTTATGACGGTCTTATTTTCCACCGCGTCATCGAGGGCTTTATGATCCAGGGCGGCGACCCGACCGGCACCGGCTGCGGCGGCCCGGGACACACCATCAAAGGCGAATTTGCCGCCAACGGCGTGAAAAATCCGTTAAAGCACACACGCGGCGTCATTTCCATGGCGCGTTCCGCCTCTCCGAACTCGGCCGGCTCCCAGTTCTTCATCATGCATGAGGACGCGCCGCACCTTGACGGCCAATATGCCGCATTCGGCAAAATGACCGACGGCTTCGACACGCTCGACGAAATTGCCACCACCGATACCGATCGTTCCGACCGTCCGCGCACCGAACAGAAGATTCAAACCATCGTAATCGAGGACTAAAAGCAGGAGAAGACCTATGGACAACCGCGTTTTTTGCCTGACGCCGGAATTCTCGCTTCCGGAATCCATCTGCCATGCCTGGAATTTCATTTTCGACCGTTTTTTCTGTTCCAAAACGCATTTGCTTTACGATGCCTTAAAGGACGACACCTCCAAGGCCTACGATTTTCTGCCGACGCCGGAGCAGATTCAGGCCGATTATCCGAACGCCTGCGGCTGGGGAACCGGCATGGAGGATTCGCTGCTTTCGGGCGGTTCGGCCGCCGATGCGCTTCTTGCCTTATACCGTGCAACCGGAAACAAGGCGATAAAGCCCATGCTGGATGAGCTGTTTTGCGGTCTGTTCGCCTGCGCCGAAGCGGATGGCGACAGCGGCTTTGCGGCACGCAGCCTTTCGCCCGACGACGGCAAAAGCTACTACTCCAATTCCTCGCGCGACCAATACACGCACTATGTATATGCCTGCGTGCGCTTTTACGACTCCGGTTTGGCAGACGAAACGCAAAAAGAGACCATTCGCCGCACGCTTCGTAACATTGCGGAAAAATGCCTACGCGACATCACGCCGGAAAATGGGTATATGCTTCTTCGCGCGGACGGTGAGGAAAGCCTTGTCAGCACGCTTTGGGGCGCACTCGGGCCGCACGAATATCTGCGGTTGCCGATGTTTTATATAGCGGCCTTTCACGTCACCGGCGACAGCAAATGGCAGACCGAATATTTGAAATACCGCGATGAGGCTGTCCGGAAGTCGCACGGGTTTGACTATGCCGCGTCGCGCTGCTATTGTGCGCTGCAAATGGCCTATTCTCTGCGGCTTGTTTATGACCTCGACCCGGACGAAGCCGTGCGTAAAGAATTGCTCGTCCTCTTAAAGGAAACAGCCGCTTATGGGCTTACGTATGCGCTTGAAAACGGCAGACCGCTTTGCGAAGCGGCGGCACGGGATTCGTTCAATTTCACCTACAAAAAATGGTATGAGGTCGAACCCATGAACGACCTCGGCATCATCGGCGGCAAACGGTACTTAAATCCCGGCCAAAACGAGAATACCAAAGTGAACGGTGCGCTTTACCCGATCCGCGGCATCGGCGAGGCGGCGTCGCTTGTCGCGCTCTGCCCGGATTATCCGGTTTCGGACGAGCTTTGCGAAACGCTTGCCGCGCTTGCAGGGAACATCGATTATGCCAAGCACCATACGTATGCGCCGCTTCTTGTGGCATGCGGTTATCTGTTGTGTACCGAAAAGCGTGCGTCCAAATGAAACGGCAAACGCACTGAAAACTTGAAATAACGAGGTTTTTATGGATAAAACGGAACTCTCACTTTTGCATTTTGCTTCGCTTGCCCAAAAGCAAAATGCCGAAGCACTTCTTGCCTTAAACGAAAAAACAGCACAATACGGCCTGACACTTACCGAAGCGCAGGCCGCTTCTCTTGCCGAAACGCAAAGCGCGGAGCTGAAAAAAGCCGGACGCATCGAACTTGGCGGCGGCATGGCGGAAAAGCTGGTGCTTGCCTTTTGCGATTCGCCATACCTCAATGCTGCCAATTATGAGCAAACGCTGCATGAGCTGTTTGAGTGCTTTTATGCCTTCAAAAACGAAACAAGCGACGTGTTTTCCGACAAAACGCTGCTAATTTTCATGCGAAACGCCTTTGATCATGTCTGCGGCGGTTCGACGGAACAGCTGTCCGGCACGGTGTTGCCGGATCTTGCGCGGCATTTGAACCTCGGCGGCACACTGCGTTCGTACCTTGCGGAACACGTAGACGACTTTTCGCCGGAGGAGGAAGCATGAACAATACCTTGCAGCCAATTCCGGAAAATCCGTCGGACACCTTTTCCGATCTAAGAGAAGAAGCCTATGCCGCAACGCTCGTTTCGTGTGCCGAACGCGCCGGACTTTTTTCCGCAAACGACAAAAATGCTTTGCAGGCCGGACTTTATGCGCTTCTTTGTGAGCTTGCGGCACGCGCCTCGAAAGGTAAGAGCAGCTCGTTGCGCATCGAACGCGCCGAAGAGCTGCTTGAATCGGCAATGTTTTCAGTGAGTATGGCATTAAAGGTAGAACTTACGCCGGAGGACGCACTGAAGAAGTTAAAAAGAACGCAGATCCGGACGCTTTTTGCCGAAGGGCAGAAGCTCATCAGACGAAAAATACTCATCTGCCGCGCTATGCATAAAAATTTATGTAAACAACTGTTTGACACGCCGAATGTGTTTTACCGTTCCACTGTCATCGACGGCATCACCGGTTTTTTCAAGCTGTATGACCCGCTGTTCGGCGGGCAGGAGCTTCATATCACCGCCGACTATCCGACGTGTCTCGGCCGGCCGAGCGTCTGCGGCATTGAATTTATTGAAAGCTATTTACAGCGAATTCAGGCGGAAAATGACTTCTTGCAACTGTTTCCGGCACAAAACGTCCATGTTTTTCTGAAAAAGCTGGTTCCGGGCTATGCCGAAACGCCGATGAACCTGTTTGAGCCGGTGTTTGGCCGGGCGGCATTACTTGCGGCACGCGGCAAAGATCCGACCGCGCTTGAGGCGTTTGACAAAACGGACGCGGCCGCCGCGCGCGCTTTTGTTTCCGACACGGCTTCTCTCGAAAAGGCGTTTTTAGGGCTGCTTGACGGCTTGAACGCGACGGAAAGCGTGCGGCAGTACGTCGAATTATGTAAACTGAATTTGATGGTGGCGGTGAAGGCGCAGGTGAAGCTCGTGATTTGAAGCAAGGCGGCTTGAAAAAAACTGCCGCCGACTTTCCACCATCTCCTATCATGTTCAAAACAAAACTCCCATAAACCTTCCAACCGGTTTACGGGAGATTTTGCTTTTATAGATCCGGGCAGCCTAAAACACCACCGCAACCGACGCGACAAGTGCAAGTCCCACCGACAAAGCCATCCGTTTTGTCAGCTTTTCCTTGCGGCAAAGACCGAAGAGTGCCGAAAATGCCATGGTCGTGCCGGTCACAAGCGGATATTGCACCGATGCCGGAAGCGATTCGAGCGCAATGAGCAATAACAGGTTTCCGCCGCCCGACGCAAGTCCATAGAAAACCGACGCGGCAACTGCCTTTTTCGGGTTCTTAAGCAGCTTTTCCCTGCTTCCGACGGACAACACGGCAATAAACACCGCATTGCATAAAACGGTCGTAATCGCCGCCGCAAGGAAAAACGAGCCGCTGTCAAGGCCGTTTGCCGCGCTTTGGTTGACTTTGGCAAACACGCCGCACAAGCCGTTCATGATGAACACGCCAAAGCAATAGAACAGACCCTTGGCACTGTTTTTCTTATCGCCGGTAAACTCCGTGCCAAAGGCGACCGCCGCCGCGACAAGAAGGCACCCGACCGCCTTTCCGAGCGTCAACGGTTCACCGTAGAAAATAAGCCCCGCCGCAAACGGCAGCAGCATACCGCCAAGCATCATGAACACCGAATACAGTGCCATGTTGGTCACGCCGAACGCTTTGGCGCTGAATAACGTCGTGCCGATTCCGACAGCCGCATACAGTACAGCCAAAACAACACCGGTTAAATGAAACGTGTAGTTCGTCCCATACAGCACAAATGCAAGCGGAAACCGCATAAGACCGGTAAGCAAGCCGAAAACAAGCGTCGACCGCAAGAGCGATCCCTCCGACCGGGTGTACATCTGCTGAAACACAAACATACCGCCGAACAGCGCGGAGGAAATAATCAAAAGCAGGTAATCCATGCGTTATTTTCTCCAATAAGCACCGCTGTGCGTATTGGCTTCCCAAGCGCGCTGCTGGTTCTCATAGATCTCCTTCGGCACGGTCGGATTGCCCTCATGATAGCACGGAATGAGCATTTCGCCGGCCACCTTCGGATCGGTGCAGGTTGTGTCATTACGCCACTTTTCGCGTTCCTCCTTGTTGCGGAGATTCGGAATATCCATCGGGATGCCGCCGCCAAGGATGCTGCGGTAGGCAAACATTCCCGGAAGAAACATATCGAGTGCTTCAAAAACATCGATGGTTTCGCCATGATCGCGGCCAAGCAGCTTTTCCATGCAGAAATACATCGAATAATAGTCACTGCCGCCGTGGCCGAAAACAGCCGCCTGCTCGGAAAGCTCGTGCTTGGGCATATAATCTGCTGCCGTAAAGCCCTCCTTGCTGTATTCGCCGTCGGTTTTGTGTGCGCGGATGTGGAAGCCCTCTACACCGCCGTTATTCTCCACCTCGCGCGTCGATTCCATTGAGCCTTTCTGACCGTAGACGGAAAACCAGATGGAATGGCTGTTGAGACCGCCGTGGACACTGCGGCAGATCGCACCGTTTTCAAGCGTGATCATTTCGATGCCGCAAACGCTGCTCTTTTTGCCCATGCGGCAGGCGCGCGGACTATACGGCACTTCAAAGCCGGATACCTTGACCGGACGAAGTCCCGTGATATGGATCATCGGACCGATGGAGTGCGTGCAATAAAACGTGGAATACATATTGTTGCGCCAATGCTCGGGATTGCCCTGCGTGAGGGAGAACCACTCGCATTCGCAGTTGTGGATGTATTCGCCCTCGGCGTATTCCACTTCACCGATCTCACCGGCCTTATAGCGTTTGCGCATTTCAAACGGTCCCGGCATGAAGCAATAGTTTTCGAGATACAGATACTCCTTGCCGGTGCGTTCGACGGTTTCGATAAGCTCAACCGCTTCCTTTAGCGTCTGACACGGCAGAACCTCGGAAATCACGTGCTTGCCTGCGTTCATGGCTTTGATGGCAAACGGCGTGTGCTCGGTGGCAAAGTTGGCAAGCACCACCGCGTCCATATCGTGCTTCAAAAATTCGTCGTAGCTTGTGTAGCCCGTGATATTCTTGTCGTTCAGCTCAGCAAGCTTATCCTTCAAGCCCTGTTCCCAGTTGTCACAGATCGCAACGATCTCGGCATTTCCGGAGCATTCGCAATAGCGCATCATGCTGGTGCCGCGGCCGACGCCGACCACGCCGACTTTTACTTTCTTGGTTTCTGCCATAAATATCCCTCTTTCTCGATTGTGTCGAAATGATCTTGTTTCATTTTTACACGCCTTACTGTGTGTTTTCATTGTAGCACGCAAAACGGCAAAATAAAATAGAAAAATTCCCGATATTTATGGAAAATTTTGAAGTAACCTCTTGCAAAGTCTGTGCTTTAGCGGTATACTGTTCGTATGGGAAAGCGAGGGATGGCGATTGCTAAACGAAAATATCTGTCAGTTTGTGTCCACCGGCAGCACACACCATGAGATCGTCATGCTCAACTTTGTGCATGAGAAGCGTTGGCAGGAAACCGCGCCGCAGTTGACGGCGGCCTTTATCTTACATCTTGTGACAGCCGGCCGCGGCACGTTTACGGTCGCGGAGCATACCTACGATATCGCCGCAGGCGACGTTTTCTGCGCGTTTCAAGCGAAAAAATACACGCTTATCAACACGGACGGCCTTGAATTCATGTATGTGACCTTTTCCGGCACGCGCGCCGCAACCCTTTTGGAGCGCGTCGGACTGACGCTTGAAAAGCCGCTTTTTCACGGTCTTGCCGCGCACACCGATATTTCCGCTTTTTGGAAGAGTACGCTCGATTCCTGCCGCTACGGCACGACCGATCTTGCCGCAAGCGCGGTGTTCTATCACACACTGTCCCTGTTTCCGGTTGCATCCGAAACCGAAAATCCGCCCGATGCCAACCGCGACGCCATGCTCGAAATCAAGAAATACATCGACGAGAATTTCCGCGACCCATCGCTGTCTTCCGGAAAAATTGCGGAAACCTTCGGTTATTCGCCCAGCTACATTGCCACACAGTTCCACAAAACCGCCGCCATTCGGCTGTCGGCGTACCTTGCGCGTCTGCGGCTCGAATATGCCGCGTCGCTCATCGGCGACGGCTGTCAGGTGGTCGGTCAGATTGCGCACGCCTGCGGCTATACCGATCCGCTGTATTTTTCCAAGGTATTCAAAGCACAGTTCGGCGTTTCGCCCAAGCACATGATCCGCGAAAAAGCCAAAGAGCAAACAAACATTCGATAATTTTCGGCAAAACCTGTCAAAGTCCTGTTTATCGGACATCCTTTCTGGTATACTACAGACACTTCCCAAGGAACTCTGTGTAACGGAAAACGGAAAGGATGAATCGATATGAAAAAAATCGCTGTATTTCTCGGTGCCTTCGGCTTTCTTTTAATGATCGGTGCAGCCGGAGGTGCCGATGGCTCCTCCTTCGGCGTGACGGTGCTTTGCGAAGCGATCGGCATCACGCTGCTATTGGCATCGGAACGCCTATACACAAGTAAAATCAAGCTTCGCACTTTCAAAAAGTCCGCGTGCCGCACCCGGCAGCAGAAAACAGCCGCACGGCAAAAACAGCAGACGCCGGTCTGCCGCAGCGGTCTTGCAGACATGGAAACTGCCTAAACGACATATATAACGGAGGTTTTCTACGATGAATGAAAAACAAAACCGTCGGAATTCCGACCAAAAACCGGGCAACCGTGCTTACCGTCCCTTTGTTGGTCTGCTTGCCGCAGGCGTCGCTTCGTATCTTGCGGCTTTGTGTTATCTGCCGACATCCGGCATCTTCTCGACACTGCCGGCGGCGGCCGTGCTTGCCCTTGCGGCAAGCGTGTTCTGCCGGGAAAAATGGGAAATTTACGCGCTGATGGGCGTCATGCCGTGCGTGATGACAAGCCTATCAGGCTTTTCGCCGAAGCGGGCGGTTTTTGTGGGAATCGCCTGCGTGTTCCAAAGCGCGTTTGCGCTGTTTGCCAAGCGTGCGTTTCTCACCTATCACAAAGGACGTGCAGCGGTGAAGCACAAGAGCCTTCTTATCGGCATTGCCGCAACGCTTCTTTGTCTGTCCTCGTATCTTGCCGCCTTCGGCAATCCGGTGAATGCGCTTATGGCGCAAAACCGCGCCAAGGAGACCGCCCAAGAGCGGTATGACGGCATTGTTACGGCGCACGCCACGCATTACGACCTGTTTTCGCGCCGCTACCTGACCGAAATCGCCTTTGATGCCGGTGAAAAAGGCACGCGCTATTACATGAGCGTGCCGGTGCGCGACGATTATGACGCGTTCTGCCGGTCGATGCTATACGAAAATGCCAAGGATTATTTTGAATCGCAGACCACGCTGGAGCGCGAGAGCGTGGCGGTCTTTCTCGAAAACGACGGCCGGATTTTGTCGCCGGGAACGCCGTTTGATTCGGTCAAGGGCGATATGGAATACCTGCTTGAGCTTTCCGGAAACATTTTAGATAAGGCGGATTTCGACGTGGCAGCAGAGCAGATGAAACGCTTTTTCGCGCTGTCGGACAGCTTTGTATATAAGAGCGTGACGCTCACCGCAAAGGACGCGGACGGCGTGCGGTATGCTACGGTCCTTGCGCCGGACGGCGTTTGGAGCGCAAGCGAAATGGCGGATGAGAAAGCGCTTAAACAGAAGTTTGCAGAGGCACTTAACGCGTAAAAAAAGAAAAAAACGGTGTAAAGAGCTATTTTACACCGCAAAGCGTGCCGTAAAACGAAGGTTTGCGGCACGCTTTAATTTTTGTTTTTCCGGTACTTGGACGGCGTTGTTCCGAAAGCGGCCTTAAAGACGCGGTTAAAGGAGCGGACGTTGGAAAAGCCGCAGTTCAAAGCAATTTCGGAAATGCCGGTCTCAGAATTCTGCAAAGCCGCAACTGCCATCTGCATCCGATAGCCGGTGAGATACTCGTAAAATGTCAGCCCGGTGATCTCCTTGAAATAGTGCGCAAAGTAGTATTTCGAAAAACCACAGTAACCGGCGGCTTCCGCAAGCAGCGTCGGCTCGGCGTAATGCGCCCGGATGTACTCGCTGCTTTTTGTCAGAATGGAAATGGCACTGATGTTTTTCTGCCGTTTTTGCCGGTCTAATTTGTATAAAACGCCGCCGGAAACGATTCTATAAAGCATTTCATTGGCGATCGCGTTGACAAGATACGAATAGCCGGGACTTTTTTGCTCGCTTGCGGTCTTTATGCGCCGGATATCTGTCCACAGCGCCGCATTTAAGGGATGCTCCGGCGTTAAAATATCCGGCTTTATGCGGAATGCCGCAAAATCGATGTTTTCTTTTGCCGACCGGCAGTAGATTTTGAAAATATACAGATGATTCTCAGCGTTCGAGGTGAGACTATGTATCTCACCCGGCATGAAAACACAGATATCACCGGTCTTAGCCAAAAGCGCGCGTTCATCGCCGGTCACGGAAACGCTTCCGGAAACAACGGCGGCAAGCTCGATTTCCTCGTGAAAATGGGAATAGAAATGGATGTTTCGCCATTCAAAATCGGTATAGGGGTAATTGATCTTGGCGGCATGGTCACTCTCGAAAAAAACGTCTCGCATACGGCGGCTCTCTCCTTTTGTTACCTCCAAACAGTATACAGCATTTTGTTTGAAAAAGCAATATCTGTAACAAAAAAAGCAATAATTGCATTGAAAGCGGCTTTGGAGTATGTTAGTATGGTAAAAAACGAAAAGGAGCTTTTTCTATGACAGGGCAGATATTTGACATCGGAAAGATCGCTTATGAAGGGCCGGATTCCAAAAATCCGTTTGCCTTTCAGTTTTATAACAAGGACGAGGTCATTGCCGGGAAAAAGATGAGCGAACATTTGAAATTCTCCATGGCGTATTGGCACACATTGGTCGCAGACGGCACAGATATGTTTGGTGTCGGCACGACCGATAAAAGCTTTGGTGAGAGCGACCCGCTTGCGCTTGCTAAGAAAAAGGTTTATGCGGCCTTTGAACTGATGGATAAGCTCGGCATCGAATATTTTTGCTTTCATGACCGGGATATTGCACCCGAAGGCAAAAATCTTGGCGAATTTCAGAAAAATCTTGATTGCATTGTGCCGCTCATCAAAGAACAAATGCAAACATACGGCATTAAGCTGCTTTGGGGCACGGCCAATTGCTTTGCTTCGCCGAAGTATATGCACGGCGCCGCTACCTCTTGTTCGGCGGAGGCGTTCGCCTGTACGGCAGCGCAAGTTAAAAAAGCCATCGATATCACCATCGAGCTTGGCGGAAAGGGCTATGTATTCTGGGGCGGCCGCGAGGGCTATGAAACACTTTTGAATACCGATATGGCGCTTGAGCAGGATAACTACGCACGCTTCTTGAAAATGGCGGTCTTGTATGCACGTGCCAAAGGCTATGACGGCGATTTCTATATCGAACCAAAGCCCAAAGAGCCGACCAAACATCAATACGATTTCGACGCCGCCACAGTGCTTGCTTTCTTGCGCAAATACGGTCTTGAAAAGGATTTTAAGCTCAACATTGAAGCCAATCATGCCACCCTTGCCGGACATACCTTTGAGCATGAACTGTGCGTTTGCCGCATAAACGGCGTGTTCGGCTCGGTGGACGCTAACCAAGGCGACCCGAATTTAGGCTGGGATACCGATAATTTCCCAACCGATGTGTACAGCACCACGCTTGCCATGCTTGAAATTCTGCGCGCAGACGGCTTTACAAACGGCGGCTTGAATTTTGACGCCAAGACCAGACGTCCGTCCAATACGCCGGAGGATATTTTCCTTGCCCATATTGCCGGCATGGACGCGTTTGCGCTTGGTTTACGAAACGCGTGCAAAATTATCGCAGATGGCCGTATCGACGAATTCGTGAAAGAACGGTATGCTTCGTATCACAGCGGAATCGGCGCAAAGATTCTGTCCGGCTCCACCGACCTTGAGGAGCTGTCGCGCTATGCGCTTGCCTTGGATGAAGTGAAGCTGCAAAGCGGCAGACAGGAGTATTTGGAAAGCGTCGTCAACGGCTTGTTATTCGGTTAAGCCGGAAGAAACAGGAAAAACGCCATGAAATATTTGATTGGAATTGATTTGGGAACTTCGGCTGTCAAAGCCGCGCGATTGGATACAGACGGAAATATTCTCGATGCAGGTGCGGCGGAATATCCGCTTTACCAGCCGCAAAACGGGTATGCCGAGCAGAACCCGGATGATTGGTGGAACGCCGTAAAACCGCTACTCGACGGAATCATCGACAAAGCCGGCGCACAAAACATTGCCGGAATCGGACTTTCCGGGCAAATGCACGGCCTTGTGACCTTGGACGAAAGCGGAAAGGTCATTCGGCCGGCCATTCTTTGGTGCGACCAGCGTACCGGCGCACAGTGTGAGCAGATCACGCAGAGCATCGGCGCAGAACGCTTGATCGAGCTGACGGCAAACCCGGCCTTGTCGGGCTTTACAGCGTCCAAAATTCTGTGGCTGCGGCAGCACGAACCGGAGAATTATGCGAAATGCCGGCATATTCTTTTGCCAAAGGACTATATCCGGTATAAGCTTACCGGCGTGTTTGCCTCTGATGTGTCCGACGCCAGCGGTATGCAGCTGTTGGACGTCAAAAAACGCATTTGGTCGGAGGAGGTCTTGGAAAAGTTAGGGATCGACCGTGCCCTGCTTCCGGAATTGTACGAAAGCTGTGAGATCACCGGTTATTACCGCGGGATTCCGGTTGCGGCAGGCGGCGGTGACAATGCCTGCGCGGCGGTGGGCTGCGGCGTTGTGTCCAACCGCACGGCGTTTACGACGATCGGCACAAGCGGCGTTGTCTATGCGCATACGGATCGGTCGGTCATCGATCAAAAAGGACGCATCCATACGTTTTGCTGCGCCGTGCCGGGCGCATGGCACGTGATGGGCGTCACACAGGCGGCCGGGCTTTCGTTAAAATGGTTCAAAAACCTGTTTGCGGCGGAGCTTTCTTATGCCGAGCTTGACCGGCTGTGCGAAGCGGTTCCGATCGGTGCGGAAAAATTGGTGTATCTTCCGTATCTGATGGGCGAGAGAACGCCTATCTTGGATGACAGCGCACGCGGCGTATTTTTCGGACTTTCTGCCATGCATACCAGAGCGCATATGGCAAGGGCCGTCATGGAGGGCGTTTCCTATTCGCTGAAAGATTGCCTGGATGTTTTGACCGAAGTCGGCGTAAGCTTTGAACAAATGGCCGTCTGCGGCGGCGGAGCCAAAGGCGCATTTTGGCGCGGCATGATAGCGGATGTGTTCGGAATGCCGGTCACGCTCATGCAGTCAGAGGAAAGCGCGGTCTTGGGTGCTGCCATTCTTGCCGGAACGGCGTCCGGCGTTTTTACGGATGTCCGAGAGGGCTGTAAAAAAATGACCAAAACAGGCGGGATTCAGCCGTATAACCCGGAAAACCACGCAAGCTATGAAAACGTGTACCGCATCTATCGGGCACTGTACCCGGCGTTAAAACAAAATTTTCGTGAATTAGCCATGCTTTGACGGCGGCGGATGATAACAAATAAAACGGATTGCTTCGGCAGTCCGTTTTTTATGGTACAATCAAATCATACTTTTTAGGAGGGATTTGATGAAACCCATTCTCTATGGTTATATCCGCGTGTCGGCAAAGGATCAGAACGAGGATCGGCAGTTTATCGCCTTGCAGCGCGCCGGAATCGCTACCAAACAGATTTTTGTCGATAAAAAATCCGGCAAAAACTTCGAACGCCCGGCATACCGCGCACTGCTAAGCCGCCTAAACCCGAACGACGTCTTGTATTTAGTGAGCATCGACCGGCTCGGCCGGAATTACGAGGAAATTCTGCGGCAATGGCAGGTGCTTACCAAGAAAAAGAAGGTGGATATCGTGGTGTTGGATATGCCGTTACTCGACACACGGCGCGGCAAGGATCTGCTCGGCACGTTTATTTCGGATATCGTGCTGCAGCTATTGTCATTCGTTGCGGAAAACGAGCGCAATAACATCCATGAGCGGCAGTCGCAGGGCATCGCGGCGGCAAAGGCACGCGGCGTGAAATTCGGACGGCCGGCATCGCCCGTGCCGGTGAATTTTGACATGGTCCGCCATCTTTGGCGGCAGAAAAAGCTGACCCTTGCACAAGCCGCCGACGCGTGCGGCATGAAAAAAGGCACGTTTTACGGAAAGGTAAGACGTGCCGAGGAGAGCGATAACGAAAAACGCAGTTTGTAAAAGTGTACTTTTACAAACTGCGGCTCTTCATCTGTTTGCATAAACATTATACACCGCGTTTTGGCATTTGTCAAGAGTGGTTTTGACATTTCGGTTGATTTTTTCGAGAGAGTGGGGAGTTTGGAAAAGTACACTATTACGAACCGTATCACAAAGATCGGAGGCGATAACAGTAGATAATATTTGACGCGGAATATAGCCTAAACCGCAAATTTTGTAAAAAACATGAAAGGATTTTTATTATGAAACGAACAAAAAAATGCATTTTACTTTTGACAGCTTTAATGATGGTCTGTATTATATCTGTCATTCCTGTTATGGCAAATGATATAATCGTAAAAATTGACGGTCAGCAAATTGCCTTTGACGTTCCTCCTCGTTTGATAAACGACAGAACAATGGTTCCGTTAAGAGCAATTTTTGAAGCACTCGGAGCGTCTGTTAATTGGAATAACGATACAGAAACAGTTACTTCAACAAAAGATCAAACAACCATTCAATTAACAATTAACAGCCCTACAATGTATGTAAATGGATCGGCCGTAACACTTGACAGCCCTGCTTGTTTAGTGGATGACAGAACCCTTGTGCCCGTTAGAGCAATTTCAGAAGCATTTGGAACAACTGTTAATTGGATAGAGAACGAGAATACGGTATCAATTATTACAAAGGAAATTCCAATAGAAGAGATTACATTTAATAACGCAAATGATACCATCTCCGTTGGTGAGAGTAAAAAATTATCGGTTAATATTTATCCACCGTATGCAACTGACAACACTTTGATTTGGACATCTTCCAATACATCGATCGTTACCGTTAATGATGGAACAATAACCGGTATTGCTGCCGGAACTGCAAATATTACGTGCAAGACAAACGATGGAATCATATCGGAATGTAAAATAACAGTTACACCGGCTCCTATAAAAGCAACCGCAGTAGGTATAGATATTGATGGACAATATATTGCTCCATATAGTACTATTGAACTTTCGGTAGGTGATACAATTCAACTAAATGCAAAGGTACTCCCTGAAAATGCAAACACAAATACAGATGTTACTTGGATATTTACAGGCTCATCAGAATATCTGACACTTTCTCCTAACGGTGAACTCAAAGGAAACGGTGTTTCTTCTGGGTGCCAAATTAGAGCTATGCTCCCCGATGGAACAACAACTATATTTGGTGTTAATATAAAAAAGCCGACGGTTAAAATTGAATTAAGAAGCGTACTGCCTAATATTTTAAATGATTACAATTATTCAGGCAGACTTAGTTCATCTTGTAAAATAACAAAATTTGAATATGAGGTATCAGATTATAAATCAGAAGAGCAAACTGTAACTTTATATTTTTCTGGTGAAAAACTTTTTGATGGTGATGATGATATGAATACAAGAACAAGTTCATCCTGTAAAATCAGTTGGAAATTGTACGATGAAGATGGGTATGTAGTAGACAGTGATACTTGTTATTCCTCAAGTATTGCTAAAGGCGAAAAATTCAAAAAAGCAAAATCTCTAATTTTTGATGTCTTGCCTGGCAAATATTATTTGGAATTGCTTGACACAAAGTAAACTGTTGATATTTCCAATCTTTATTATGGGGTATTTGTACTATGATGCCAGCAAATGAAAAAGAATTTATAAAAGACTTTGTAAAACGCACACTGCATAATTATGAGAACCTTAAAATGGTCCTTATGAAGTTACGCTGTTAATCAATTCTTGTATCGGATTACTCATTGTTCCCAAGGAACGAAGTCTGATTGAAGAAAGTAAAATTTCAAAAGTGACAGTCCAAAAGCTCAAAGACTGCGTGGAAAATAACACTTATAACGAGAAACTGACTGTAACAAATCTGATTCGTCATATACGCAATGGTATTTCTCATGCAAAATTTGAGTTTATAGCTGAAAATTCTCCTCTAATAGGCGATTTTTTGCAAATTAAAAGTATTTCCATACAAGACGAGAATACAAATACTCATGAGAAAATGACAATGATAATTCCGATTGATGTATTACATTCTCTTTGTTATGAAATAGCGGAAGCAATAGCAAAATAGAAAAAATCCAGTCTACCATTCATCGGCAGACTGGATTTTTCCATATATTCAAGCATTGCTTTTACACGTGCGAAATCTTACCCCTCACACACCATTGCATCCACAAACTGCTCCGCGACGCGCGCACTGCGTCCGCCCTTGGCAAGCGCAAACGCCTCGGCACGAACCGCAAGCGTCGATTCATCCACCGTTAACCCATGCGCCTTGACAAGCTCCGAAACAATCTGTAAATATAGCTCCTTGTTCGGCTTGGAGAATAAAACCGTCAGACCAAACCGCTCCGAAAGCGACATTAACTCCTCAATCGCATCCCGCCGGTGAATCTCATCTCCCTCACGCGCAGAAAACGTCTCCTTGACCAAATGCCGCCGGTTGCTGGTCGCATAAATCACCGCATTGGGTGCTTTGACCGATGCCGAACCCTCAAGCGCCGCCTTGAGCGACGCATAGCCGTCGTCATCCTTGGCAAACGACAGGTCATCCACAAACAGGATGAACTTCAACGGATTGTCCGCAATCTCACCCATAACCTCCGGAAGCAAAACAAGCTGCTCCTTGCGAAACTCCACAAGCCGCACACCGTCGGCACGGAAACGGTTGGCAACCGCCTTGACCGTCGAGGATTTGCCGGTTCCGGCATCGCCGCATAACAGCACATTCGCCGCCGGACGTCCCTCAATCAGCGCTTTCGTATTGGCTATCACTTCGCCGCGTTCGCTCTCATAGCCGATCAGGTCGGAAAGCGTAATCGGGTCGGGCGAAAGAACCGGCACAAGACGCGCCTTTTCGTCCACACGGAACATCCCGTATTTGGCATAAATGCCATAGCCGTAGACATCCGCACGCGCAAGCCGCGCCGGAACCGTCGACGAAAAATCAAAAATCGTGTTGTCAAATCCGGCTAAATTGTTCGGCAAGCCGGCAAGCACCAACAGCTTTGCCGATGTCAGGTGCGTTAATGACGAGAAAAACGCAAGCTCGCTCATAAAGCAGTCGCGCATGACGTGCGAAATCTCTTTTTTGGCCGCCGCCAACCGGTAATACGTGTTGTCGTCGCACTCCAACCGGTCGTTTAAGTATACGCCCAAATTGCCGCCCTCGGCATACAACGCTTCGAGAAAAGCAGAATACGCATCGATTTTGGCAAACTTCGTGTTTTCCCGGCCGCTTTCATCCGTTTCGTCCAAAAGCTGCACGAACGCGCAAAACCGGTGCATAACCGGTTCTTCAAGCACCGAGCGAAAGAAAACGACGCGCGACAGGCCGAGCGACAGCTGTTCCAAACTGAAATTCATGCGATAAACTCCCTTAAAGGATGATTTTTGACGCGTATGTCAGCCGATGAATTCGATGATCTTATCGGTCATTTCCACCGTGCCGAGCGGTGCATAGGCGTCGCTTCCGGTCTTGGAGGCGATGTCATGCGTGCGGTAGCCCGCGTCAAGCACACGGCCGACGGCGTTTTCAATGCAGTCGGCTTCTTTGCCGAGCGCGAACGAATAGCGTAACATCATAGCCGCCGAAAGGATGGTGGCGATGGGGTTGGCAAGATTTTTCCCTGCAATATCGGGTGCCGAGCCGTGGATCGGCTCATACAGACCGCGCGAGGTCGCGCCGAGAGAAGCCGACGGCAGCATACCGATCGAGCCGGTGATCTGCGACGCTTCATCCGATAAAATATCGCCGAACATATTGGAGGTGACGATAACGTCAAACTGCGACGGATTCTTGACAAGCTGCATGGCGGCGTTGTCAACTAACATATCGGTGCAGGTCACGTCGGGATATTCCGCGGCGATCTCATGCACGGTTTTCCGCCATAAGCGCGAGGTTTCAAGAACGTTAGCCTTGTCGATGCTGATGACGTTCTTGTTGCGCTTTTCGGCGGCTTCAAAGGCGGCACGGGCGATACGCTCGATCTCCACACGGCTGTAGCATTCGGTGTCATACGCTTCGGTGCCGTATTTGCCCTCACGGTAGCCGCGGTCGCCGAAATAAATGCCGCCGGTCAATTCACGGACAATGAGAATATCGAATCCGGCTGAAGCCGTTTCGGGACGCAACGGACACGCATCCTTTAAGGCCGGATAGAGCTTTGCCGGACGCAGGTTGGTGTACAGCTCCATAGCGGCACGAATGCCGAGCAACGCCTTTTCCGGACGCTTGTCGCCGGGCAGCGTGTCCCATTTCGGCCCGCCTACCGCGCCAAGCAGTACACTGTCGGCGGCAAGACAGCCGTCCACGGTTTCCTTCGGAAGCGGCACGCCGACTTCATCCAAAGCCGCGCCGCCGATGAGATACGGCGTAAAGGAAAATTCATGACCGAATTCCGGTGCGATATGTTTGAGTACGCGCACGGCGCTGTCCACAATTTCCGGACCGATGCCGTCACCGCGCAAAAGAGCAAAATGAAGCTTCATTAGCGGATACTTCCTTTCTTGATGGACTCCACAAGACCGCCGTCGGCAATGATTTTACCGATGAATGCCGGAAACGGCTTGGTTTCAAAGGTCTTGCCGGTGGTTTTGTCGGTAATCACGCCTTTTTCCATGTCGGCAATCACTTCATCGCCGTCCCCGATGGCTTCAGCCGCTTCGGGGCACTCCAAAATGGCAAGGCCGATGTTGATGGCGTTGCGGTAGAAAATACGGGCAAAGGTCTTGGCAATGACTAACTCCACGCCGCTTTCTTTAATGGCGAGCGGCGCGTGCTCACGTGAAGAGCCGCAGCCGAAATTGTTGCCGGCAACAATAATTTTGCTCGTTTTTACACGCTCGGAAAAAGTTTTATCCAAATCCTCCATGCAGTGCGAGGCAAGCTCTTTTTTATCGATCGTATTTAAGTACCGTGCCGGAATGATAACGTCGGTATCGACGTTGTCTGCATATTTGATGACACCGGATTCAAAAACCATATCTGCCATGTTATTTTACCTCCTCTGCGGATGCGATGTATCCCAAAATGGCACTGGCGGCAGCAACAGCCGGCGATGCAAGGTAAACCTCCGAGGTCGGGTCGCCCATGCGGCCGACAAAGTTGCGGTTGGTAGTGGCGACGGCGCGTTCGTGCGGTGCAAGAATGCCCATATGACCGCCGAGACACGGACCGCAGGTCGGCGTGGATACGGCACAGCCTGCTTCAATAAAGATTTCCAAAAGTCCCTCTTTCACACAGCGCAAATAAATGCTTTGGGTGGCAGGCAGAATGATGGCACGCACGCCCTTTGCCACTTTGTGACCGCGCAGGATCTCGGCGGCCTCCTTGATGTTTTCGTAGTAGCCGTTGGTGCAGGAGCCGATAACAACCTGGTCAATCTTGATTTTATCCATCGCATGAATCTCATCGATCGTGTGCGTGTTTTCCGGCAGATGCGGAAAAGCGACCGTCGGACGGATTTCGGAAAGGTCAATGTCGATTACGTCATCGTATACAGCGTCCTCGTCGGCTTTGTAAATGACCGGTTTGCGGTCGGAATGCGCGGCAATATAGGCAAGCGTCTTGTCATCCACCTCGAAAATGCCGTTTTTCGCACCGGCTTCAATAGCCATGTTGCACACGGTCAACCGGTCGGTCATCGAAAGATTTGCCACACCCTCGCCGGTGAATTCCATGGAGCGGTATAACGCACCGTCCACACCGATCTTGCCGATGATGTGCAGAATGAGATCCTTGCCGGAAACGTGCGGTGCAAATTTTCCGTGAAGCACAAATTTGACAGCCGACGGAACCTTGAACCATGCCTTGCCGATGGCCATGCCGCACGCCATATCGGTCGAGCCGACACCGGTGGAAAACGCACCGAGCGCACCGTAAGTGCAGGTGTGCGAATCCGCACCGATCACCACATCACCCGAAACAACCAATCCTTTTTCGGGAAGCAAAGCGTGCTCCACACCCATCTGACCGACATCGTAAAAATGCGTCACCTGCTTTTCTTCGCAGAAATCGCGGCACATTTTGCATTGAATGGCCGCCTTGATATCCTTGTTGGGCGCGAAGTGATCCATTACCATGGTGACGCGGTCTTTGTCGTAGACACCGTCAAGACCGAGCTTGTTAAACTCGCGAATCGCCACAGGAGAGGTGATGTCGTTGCCGAGAACACGGTCAAGCTTCACCAAAACCAACTCTCCGGCTTCAACCTTGTCAAGCCCGGCGTGTGCGGCAAGAATTTTTTGCGTCATTGTCATAGACATAAAATCTGCTCCTTTTTTAGAAATCTCAAATGTAAGCTTGCGAAAAAGCACTTCCGAAAAACAGAAACACTCTTTCGCAAGCTTTCTGCAAGTTAGCTTGCAGAAAGCTTGATTTTCACGCGAAACAACCGGCGAAGCACCGGAGCAAATCCGCGTTCCGAGTCTGAAACAAATACCGAATCTTTGTTCACGCGAAAATGAAACTGAAATATTCAAATTCTTTTGCCTACTTTTCTTTTAAGAAAAGTGGGCGAGGTCAAGGGCGAGAAGCCCTTGTCGCCGTTCGCAAACGGCGAAACCTCTCTTGTCGCGCTCCGCAGAGCGCGAAATTCCTCCTGCGAAATCCTTTTAGTTGTTGATGAGCTTTGCTTCGTCGCTCCAGCTGTAGAGCTTGCGAATCTCCTTGCCAACCTTTTCGGACGGATGCTCAGCAGCTCTCTGACGCATTGCGTTGAAGTGAACTTGACTGCCAGCGTCGGACATATCGAGTAAGAAGTCCTTGGCGAAGGTGCCATCCTGGATGTCGGACAGAATCTTCTTCATAGCCTTCTTGGTGTCCTCCGTAATGATCTTCGGACCGGTGATATAGTCACCATATTCCGCCGTGTTGGAAATCGAGTAACGCATACCTTCAAAACCGCTCTGATAGATAAGATCAACAATCAGCTTCATTTCATGAATGCATTCAAAGTAAGCGTTTCTCGGGTCATAGCCGGCTTCTACCAGCGTTTCAAAGCCTGCCTGCATGAGAGCGCAGACACCGCCGCAGAGAACCGCCTGTTCGCCGAATAAGTCGGTCTCGGTCTCGGTGCGGAAGGTGGTTTCGAGAACACCGGCACGTGCGCCGCCAATGCCGAGCGCATACGCAAGACCAATGTCAAGCGCATCGCCGGTAGCATCCTGCTCAACAGCAATCAAGCACGGAACGCCCTTGCCGGCAAGATATTCACTTCTTACCGTGTGACCGGGACCTTTGGGCGCGATCATGATGACATTGACATTTTTCGGCGGTTTGATGCACTTGAAATGAATATTGAAGCCGTGCGCAAAAGCAAGCGTCTTGCCTTCGGTGAGGTTCGGCTCAATGCTTTCCTTGTAGAGCTTGGCCTGCTTTTCGTCGTTGATAAGGATCATGATGATGTCGGCAGCCTTGGCAGCTTCGGCGGAGGTCATGACCTTAAGGCCGGCCTTTTCGGCTTTTTCCCAGCTCTTGGAGCCGTTGTACAGGCCGACAACGACGTCTACGCCGCTGTCGCGCAGGTTGAGCGCGTGTGCGTGTCCTTGGGAGCCGTAGCCGATAATGGCAACGGTTTTACCTTTGAGTTTGTTGAGGTCGCAGTCGTTTTGGTAGTAGATGTTTGCCATGATAAAATCTCCTTTGCAATATAATTGTTTTATTTGAATATGGGATTTGGTGGGTTGAGGGAGGCTTTCTGCGAAGCGGAAAGCCTCCGAAAAGCACACGGAGTGTGCCGTCCCGGCAGGGACAAACTTTCTGCTCGGACGTGCAAAAAGTTGCCAGTGGCAAGTTTTTGTGCGTCGGAGACCGCCGAAACAGGGAGAATTGCGAACGGACGTGAGCAAGGCGACCATGTTTCAAGGAGACAGGAAAGTTTCAAAGTTTTTTGCCCTACTTTTTGTACTTTACAAAAAGTAGAGCAAAAAAGCCCGGAGGAGCATAGCTCCTCCGGGCGAAATGCCGCGCACGGCACTTAAATGTGCAAAAACTTGCGAAATGCGTCAATGTAGCTGACCGCTGTTTCTTTGTCGTGGCTCTCGGCAAAAATGCGCAATAACGGCTCTGTGCCGGAAAAGCGGCAGATGACAAAATCGCCGTTTTCAAAATATACCTTGCAGCCGTCTTCGTAGTTGACACGCGTGATCTTGGCGGCAAATTCCGGCAATTTTTTGTCCACCATCAGAATGTGATCGATTTCCGCCTTTGCTTCCGGCGCAAAACGCAGATTGTCCTCTGCCATGACAAATTTGCCGTAGGCAGCCTCCAACTCATCCATGATTTCAGCCGGCGTTTTGCCGATGACGCTGACCATCTCGGCAAACAACGATGCCGCATAAATCGAATCCTTGCCGTGAATGTGACCGCGCACGGTCAAACCGCCCGACGATTCGCCGCCGAGAACCGCGTCTACCTCGTCAATCTTAGAGGAAATGTATTTGAAGCCGACCGGCACTTCATAGCATACTTCGCCGAAGCTTTCGGCAATCTTATCGAGCATATGCGTGGTGGCAAGATTGCGTACCACCGGGCCTATCCAACCCTTGTGCTTGACAAGATAATAGTACAGCATACATAAAATTTCGTTGGCGTTGATGTATCGGCCGCTCGGGTCGATAACGCCCAAACGGTCGCCATCGCCGTCCATGGCAATGCCGAGGTCGTAGCCGCCTTCCACTACCGCATTGTGCAAATGTGACAGGCTCTTTTCGCTCGGCGCAGGCATTTGACCGCCGAAATAGGCATCTTTGTTGATGTTGATGGTGTCGATCGTGCAGCGTGCCGTATGGAAAATGACCAGAAGCGGATAGGTGCCCGAGCCGTGCATGGAGTCGAAAATCACGCGTAAGCCGCGCTTGCGAAGAGCCTCCATGTCGAGAAGCCCGATGATGTCGTCCAAAAAGTGGTTGAACGGATTGACAATGTATTCAATGTTGCCAAGTGCTACCTGTTCGGCAAAATCCGTTTCGGGCAGGTCTGTGGCTGCGGCAATGAATTCTTCCAAAAGCGTCGTGGTTTCAAGCGGCGCGTCACGTCCCTCATCGACAATCAGCTTGATGCCGTTGTACTGGGACGGGTTGTGCGACGCGGTGATCTCAATGCCGTAATGCAGCTTCATGCTTTTGACGGTGTGCATAACGAGCGGCGTCGGCGAAGAACGGCCGATAAACAAGACCTTGACACCGCTTGCCGCAAACAGCTCGGCAACCCATTTGGCTGCCTGCTCCGACAAAAAGCGGCGGTCGTAGCCGATCACCACCGGCTTGTCCGTTTTGTTTTCATGGTGCATCAATTGAACGACACCTGCGGCGACAAGGCGGATGTTGGAACGGATGAAATCATCGCCAATGACGGCGCGCCAGCCGCCCGTGCCGAAATGAATGGTCTGGTTGGTCATAAAAACCTCCTTGATCAAGCGAAAAGTGATGGAATTCGAATATTAAATATCCCGGTCGGCTGTGTAAACCACCGAAACGTTGTCATGCAGCTGTAAAATTGACGCCGGCACTTCGGGCGTGACCGGGCCTTTCAAGGCCTTTTGAACAATATCGAATTTTTCGGGACCGGCAATGAGCAGAATCTTTTTGGCACTCAAAATCGACTTAAAGCCCATGGTCAACGCGTGTGTCGGCATACCGCCGTTCGGGAAGAAGCGGCTGTTGGCCTTCATGGTCGATTCGGTGAGAGCCACGCGGCGCGTTTCAAGCTCGAAATGATCCGACGGCTCGTTAAAGCCGATGTGACCGTTGAAGCCGATGCCCAAAAGCTGCAAATCGATGCCGCCGAGCGCGCGGATGAGCTTGTCGTAGTTGTCACACTCGGTTTTCCAGTCGGTGGCAAGACCGTTCGGAACATAGGTGCGATACTTGTCGATATTGATGTGATCGAAAAAGTTGTGGTTCATGAAATAGCGGTAGCTTTGCTCATGCTCCGGTGCAAGACCGCAGTATTCGTCGAGATTGACCGTGCTGACATCCTTGAAATCAAGGTCATCCTTTTTGTACCATTCGATTAACTGGCTGTAAACGCCGAGCGGCGAAGAACCGGTGGCAAGTCCCAAAACCGAATCCGGCTTTTGAATGACTTGAGCGGAAAGAATGTTGGCGGCGCGGCGGCTCATCTTTTCATATGAGGCTTCACGGTAAATATACATAACGAAGGCTCCTTTGCGTGTTCAATTTCGGGCAGAAGCGATTTTTGACGAATTTGGGTGAAATCGCCTGCACGGCGGTTGAATAAAACCTTTTACAACTACAATTATATCGGAATTTTGCGGCTTTGGCTTGCAATAATAGGCTAACATTTTATATTTTTGGTCTTTTTTGACTTGCAAAATGCGTGTGTTTGCGCTATAATATAGCTATAATATATAAGGAAAGAATCCCCAAAGAGCCTTTCGGCAAACAGCAAAAGGAGAGCCATGCATGGAATACGTGATGACAAAATTGGATAACGCCGTGTCGGTTGACGGCATTTATACGGTGCATTATTTCGAATATGCCAAGGATTTTGCCTATTCGGGAGAGGTGCATAACTTTTGGGAGCTTGTGTATGCCGATAAAAAAAGCTTATATGTCACCGCCGGTGCCAGTGAGATTCACCTTGCGGTCGGACAAATGTATTTGCACCGTCCGAACGAATTTCATAACATCCGCTGCGACGGCTCTCATGCGGCAAATTCCGTTATCGTCTCGTTTTCCAGCGATTGCGAAGCGCTCTTGTCGATTGCCGGCATGGTGATCGATTGCACCTCCGAAGAAAAACGGCTGCTCGGCGGCATGATCAAAGAGGCCGAAAGCGTTTTCTCCACGCCGCTCGGCGTTCCGTATATCCGTATTATGCAGAAATCCGGCAAAGGTGCCTTCGGCGGCGAGCAGTTGATCCGACTGTATTTAGAGCAGCTTCTTATCCTGCTTGTGCGCGGCAACGGCCGGGAAAACAGTCCGAAGATCGGCTCGGACGACAAGGTGCTTGCCAAAATCTGCGATTATCTCGAGCAGAATATCCATCGGCCGTTATGCTTTTCGGATATCGTGAAGCATTTCAATCTGTCGGCCTCGGTGGTCAAACGCATTTTCCGCGAACAGATGGGCTGCGGCGTGATGGAATGCTTCAACCGCATCCGGGTGGATGCCGCTAAGGAGCTTATCCGCGAGGGCGACCAGAATTTCACGGAAATTGCCGCAAGCTTGTGCTTCGGCTCGTCACAGTATTTCACCACCGTGTTCAAACGTGTTTCGGGCATGACGCCGACCGAATACCGCGCGTCGGCACTGCATCGGTAAGGCGGCGCAAAGCGCGAATTTACAAATAATTCAAAAAAATCGCCGCAATCCTCTTTACAAACCGAAAAAAGTGTGCTATACTAATCCACGGTAAGTTTGATACCCTTGCTTTGTTATGGGATATAAGCCTCACCGCACGCGGTTACAAGGCATCCACAGACCCATAGCTGTGTACGGGAAATGCTTATCGAATATACGAAAGGTGGATAAACCCATGATTCAGAAAGAAGTCAAAAAACAGCTCATCGACGAGTACAAGACCCACGAAGGCGACACCGGTTCTCCCGAGGTTCAGATCGCGATTTTAACGCATCGCATCAACACTCTCACCGAGCACCTCAAAACCAACAAGAATGCCCATCATGCCCGCCGCGGTCTTTTGAAAATGGTCGGTCACAGAAGAAACCTTCTCAACTACCTCACCAAGAAGGATATCAACCGTTACCGTGCCATCATCGAAAAGCTCGGAATCAGAAAGTAATTCTTTCGGAATTAAGGCGAACCTGCTTTGTGCTTGTTCGCCTTACTTGCTTTTTTGGCATACGGCGAAAGCCGGAAAAACGCAGTAAACCTGTAAAAAAAGCGGAGGACTCATAACCGTTTAGCATTTAGATGCGTCCGAAAACATACAAATGCGGCTTTCGGATACATTTAAGTGCTAAACCGGACACGTCGAAACGCGCGTCGTGGTTAAAGTTATGTGCCTCCGCAAAAAATAAAAAACGGAGGAAACAAAATGTTTGAAAATTACCGCACCTTTTCGACCGACCTTGCCGGACGTAAGCTCACGGTAGAAACCGGAAAAATGGCTCAGCTCGCCAACGGCTCCTGCCTTGTGCGCTACGGCGACACCGCCATTCTCGCAACCGCCACCGCTTCCGCCGCACCGCGCGACGGCATCGACTTTCTGCCGCTTTCGGTAGACTTTGAAGAACGCCTTTATGCCGTCGGTAAAATCCCCGGCTCGTTCTTAAAACGCGAAGGCAAGCCGACCGAAAAGGCCATCCTCACCTCGCGTGTCATTGACCGCCCGATCCGTCCGCTCTTCCCGAAGGATTTAAGAAACGATGTAACCATCAATATCCTCGTTCTTTCGGTTGACCCGGATTGCTCGCCCGAAGTTGCCGGTCTTATCGGCGCTTCCATCGCGCTCTCCATTTCGGATATTCCGTGGAACGGCCCGGTCTCGAGCGTCTTTGTCGGCCTTGTGGACGGCGAAGTCGTCATCAACCCGACCGCCGCACAGCGCGAAAAATCCACGCTCGAGCTCACGGTTGCCAGCAGTGCGAAAAAGGTCGTCATGATCGAAGCCGGCGGTAAAGAGATTCCGGAAGACACCATGTTCGACGCCATCATGAAGGCACACGAAGTCAACCGCGTGATGGTTGAATTCATCGAACACATCAAAGCCGAAGTCGGCAAAGAGAAGTTCTCGTACCCGTCCTGCGAAGTTGACCACGACTTGTTCGATAAGGTCAGCGAATATGCCATCGAAAAGGTCAGAGCCGCACTGGATACCGACGACAAGAACGTCCGTGAAGAACGCCTTTCGGTTGTTTACGAGGATGTTTACGCACACTTTGAAGAATTGTATCCCGATGAGGACCGCAAGGCCGAAATCGCGGAATGTATGTATAAATTGCAGAAGTTCGTCGTCAGACGCTGGCTGCTCGATGACGGCAAACGTGTCGACGGCCGCCGCCTTGACCAGATCCGTCCGCTTGCCGCCGAAGTCGGTCTTTTCGGAAGAACCCACGGTTCGGCTATGTTTACGCGCGGTCAGACGCAGGTCATCACCACCGCAACGCTCGGTCTTGTTGCCGAACAGCAGATGCTTGACGGTATCGATAACGAAGAATTCAAGCGTTATATGCACCACTACAATATGCCCAGCTATTCGGTCGGCGAAACCAAGCCGTCCAGAGGCCCGGGCAGACGTGAAATCGGTCACGGCGCTCTTGCCGAACGCGCTCTTGTTCCGGTCATTCCGTCTGTAGACGATTTCCCGTATTCGCTCCGCCTTGTTTCCGAGGTCATTTCCTCCAACGGTTCGACCTCGCAGGCCTCCATCTGCGCTTCCACGCTTGCTTTGATGGATGCAGGTGTGCCGATTTCCGCACCGGTCGCCGGTATCTCCTGCGGTCTTATCACCGAGGGCGAACGCTGGATGACCATGCTCGATATCCAAGGCCTTGAAGACTTCTTTGGCGATATGGACTTTAAGGTAGCCGGTACCAAAAAGGGTATCACCGCTATCCAGATGGACTTGAAGATCGATGGTCTTACGCCGGAAATCATCCGTGCCGCTTTTGATCAGACCCGCAAAGGCCGCGAATATATCCTCGATGAAGTCATGCTCAAATGCATTCCGGCTCCGCGTGCCGAGGTTTCCACCTATGCACCCAAAATGCTCACCGTTAAGATCGATCCCGAAAAGATCGGCGACGTTATCGGTAAGAGCGGTAAGGTCATCCAGGCAATTCAGGCCGAAACCGGCACCAAGATCGATATCGAGGACGACGGAACCGTGTTCATCGCTTCCATCGACAAAGAAGGCACGCTCCGCGCCAAAGCCTTTGTCGAAGCCATCGCCTTCGATCCCGAGCCCGGCACGGTCTATACCGGCAAGGTCACAAGACTTATGTCGTTCGGTGCGTTCGTTGAGATTGCTCCCGGCAAGGAAGGCCTTGTCCACATTTCCAAGCTCGACAAGAAGCGCGTTGAACGTGTGGAAGACGTCGTTTCGGTCGGCGATACCATCAAGGTCAAGGTTCTCGGCACCGACGAAAAGGGCCGCCTGAACCTCTCCCGCAAGGACGCTATGTAATCCTTCAACCCGATATGTTCACGAGCCAAGCTTCGGCTGATACCAAGCTTGGCTCGTTATGTTAGTCCGGAAAAATCCGGCAAAAAGGAAATTTTTATGGAAGAAATGCGCATACAAAAATACGTTTCGGATTGTGGCCTTATGTCGCGCCGCGCCGCCGAAAAAGAGATTGAGGCTGGTCACTTTACGGTCAACGGCGAAAAAGCGTCTATCGGCCAAAAGATTGTGCCGGGCATCGATAAAATTGCCTATAAAGGCAAGCCGGTCGTGGGCGGCGGCAAAAAGCTGTATGTGATGCTGTATAAGCCGCGCGGCTATGTCACCACCATGAGCGACGACGAGGGACGCCGCTGCATTCCGGAGCTGCTTACGGACATTCCGGAGCGTGTATATCCCTGCGGACGACTCGACATGGATTCCGAGGGACTTCTCATCCTCACCAATGACGGCGAGGTCGCCAATAAGCTCATGCATCCGAAAAACCATGTCGAAAAAATCTATCACGTCAAGATAAAGACCGAAATCGAGCCGGAAAAGCTTGCCGCGCTCAACGAACCCATGGTCATCGACGATTACAAGATCAAGCCGGTCAAGGTGACGATTTTGGAGCGGAAAGAGGGCTATACGATTTTGAAATTCGTGCTGTCCGAGGGCAGAAACCGCCAAATCCGCAAAATGTGCGAACAGTTGGAACTGCAGATATTGCGCCTAAAGCGCGTGACGGTCGGCGAGCTTACCATCGGAATGCTCACGCCCGGCAAGTGGAAATACATGAATTTCAAGGAAATAAGCTACCTAAAGAGCCTGTAATCAAACGAAAAGAGGAATTGTCATGCTTGAAATGCGGCCGGTCTATACGTCGTATGAAAGGGAAGAATATACCGCACCGTTCGGCATCGTGCCGGAAGAGGATAAGGTGGTCATCTGCGCACGCTATCCGGAGCGTTTTGTGGGACTTGCGTATGTGGCACTTTGCGGCGAGGTCGGCACGGTCTGCAAGCTTTCGCTTGTTGACGGCTATGAGGACGAAACCGATTTGTTCCTTCTCGGAAAAGCCATGCTCAACTATTTCGACCTGCACGGCGTGAAAACCGTTGTATATCCCGATTTGGAGCGCGAAAGCGATTTCTGCAAAAAAAATGCCGCCCGTCTCGGCTTTCGCCGGGAGGCGGACGGTGTTGGTCGGTTGAATTTGGACGGCTATTTTACGCATCCCTGCCACAATTGACCCAAGCGGACATGGTTCATTTGCCGAATGCGCGGCGGAACAGCCGTTGTTGCCGCCGATAAGCGTGCCGCCGGAAAACCTCAAGCAGCGCACAGTATTTATCGGCAAGACAGACAATGAGACTTTCCCGATATTTCGGCGGCCGCGGCGTAAGCGGAAACATATGCCGCGCGATGATATCGGTTTCGATGTCATTCAAATCAAAATCACGTTTGGCATTGCGAAGTGCCGCGCCGGGATGAGTGAAGCCATGCAGCTTGTGCTCGTTCCGGTCGCTTTTTATATGCCAATCGTATAAAAAATAGTCGTGTAACAGCGCGCCGCGGATAAGACTCCGCTTGTCGCAGGCAATGCCGAAGCGCGTCACGATCCGCAGACTGTAATAGGCGACCGCCAAGCTGTGAAGCAGGCAGGAGGTATCGCCGTGCTGCAGAATTTCGCTCATGGAGCGCACCTTTGGATTTTCGCATAAAGCAGAAACCGTGTCCAAAAACAGACGAATGTTTTCGGCGTTGGCATCGGTGTAGTTCATAGAGCACCTCCCGATTTTTGAAGATACATACAGTATACTATAACGAGAACAAAAAAGCAAGAGCTGTCACAGAAGTTTCACACAACATTCAGATATTCCCGATTTTGGAAATCGGTGCCGCCAAAAGGAGAAATAAACATGAGTTTTCCGCTAAAAGCCTTAGTTGATCCGCTCGTTGCGTGGTATGAATTAAACCGCAAAACCTTTCCGTGGCGGGAGAATCCGACACCGTACCGCGTTTGGATTTCCGAAATCATGCTTCAGCAGACGCGTATCGAAGCGGCTCTGCCGTATTATACCCGTTTTCTCGAAGCATTCCCGGATGCCCGTACACTTGCTTCGGCAGAAGAAGAGAAGGTTTTGAAGCTGTGGCAGGGACTCGGCTATTACAGTCGGGCGAAAAATCTGCAAAAAGCGGCCAAAATCGTGTGCGAAACCTATCACGGTGAGCTGCCGCGTTCGGCCAAGGAGCTGCGTGCCTTGCCGGGCATTGGCGATTATACGGCCGGAGCGATTGCTTCGATTGCCATGGGATTGCCCGAACCGGCAGTGGACGGCAACGTGCTGCGCGTCATCATGCGCCTTACGGCGTGCGAGGACGATGTGATGCGTGCGGACGTCAAAACGCGCGTGGCGGGAGAATTACGCCAAATCTATCCGTCCGGCGAGAAAGCCGGGCTTTTGACGCAAGGGCTGATGGAGCTTGGCGAGACCGTGTGCCTGCCGACCGGAGAAGTGAAATGCGGTGCTTGTCCGCTTTCTTCGCTGTGCCTTGCATATGCAAGCGGAAAAACCGCCGAGCTTCCCGTTCGTGCCAAGCCGAAACCACGCGTGGTCGAAGACCGCACGATCGTCTTATTGACGCATGAGGGACGCGTGGCCTTGCACAAGCGAACCGAGGGCGTGCTTCGCGACCTTTGGGAGCCTGTGAACCTTGCCGGAAAGTTAGATCTTGCGGCGGTCGAAAAACGCTTGTCCGAAAGCGGCGTTTCGGTCGTTTCTTCGGAGGAACTCGGCAAAGCCAAGCACGTTTTTTCCCATATCGAGTGGCACATGACCGGCTTTTTGTGCGAAATTGACGGCGAGCCGGAAGCACTTGCCGACGGCTATGCCTTACTGTGGGAGGATGCCGGAATCCTCGGCGAGACCAAAGCCATTCCGTCGGCTTTTCGGGCCTATCGCAAGAAAACCGGCTTGCTGTAAGGTGCCGGAAGAACTTTTTCTCCTACTGTAAAGGAAAAATGCCGTAAAAACTCCTACTTTGGTAGGATGACAAAACCCAAGAAACGTGGTACAATATTAATACTAGGTTCAGCGTATCCAGAGCGGAGGTGTTCTATGTTCGCCTTTACTGCCGTGCGGCCGGAAACGGAGCAAAAATTCCGGTATTTTTTGGAAAAGGGACGGGTGTTTCTGTTTTCCGCTCCCTGCGGCTTCGGAAAAACGGCTGTTTCGGAAAAGCTGTTAGCCGGCAGACGTGTTTGGCGCGTGCAGGCGGAAAATCTGCCGCCGCATTTTACGGATTTCGAAACATGGGACATTCTTCTTGCGGACAATCTGCAGGAGCTGTCCGACGCCAAGGTTAAAGATGGGCTGTGCGATGCCATCCGCGAGCATCCGGAAAAGCGGTTTGTCTTTCTGACGCGCGGTCTGCCGCCCGGCTATCTGCTGCCGTTCCGCTATTCGGGACTCATGGAAACGGTAAAATGTGAGGAGCTTTTTTTGCAGCCCGACAGCATCAAAAAGCTGTTTGAAAGCTATGATGTAAGCCTTTCGGAGGCGCAGATAGAGAATTTTGCGGAGTTTACCGAGGGCTATCCGCTTGTGCTGTCGCTCATGGCCGGAAAAATGCATGACGGCGCGGCATTCGACTCGAAATTGAAGCTCGAAACCGAACGGGAGCTGTTTATCTATTACGAGGAAGCGGTCTTCAACCGGCTGGAAATGCCCATCCGGCGGTTTTTACTTGATGTAGCGACCTTTGACGAATTCGATACCGAGCTTGCCAAAATGGCGACCGGCGAAAGCCGTTCGGGCGACTATCTGGCACTTCTCGTGCAGAATTCCACCATGCTCTTATCAAACCGCGCGTCGGTCTATCATTTTTGGCCGATTTTCCGGCGTTTTCTTTTGTGGGAGCAGTCGCGCGTGTATTCCGACGAACAGCGCAAAGCCCTTTATGCACGCGGCGGTCTGTATGCCGAGCTGCACGAAAACTACGGAAAAGCCTTGGAATATTATTCCAAAAGCGGCGCAAAGGAAAAGGTTTCCGAACTGCTTATCAAGAGCTTGTCGTTCCATCCGGGCATGGGACATTTTGAAGAACTGGAACGTTATTTTTATTCACTTTCCGACGAACAGATCGAAGCAAGCCCGGCACTCATGCAGGGCATGAGCTTGCTTGCGGCGTTGTCGCTCGATTATGAGACCTCGGAAAAATGGTATCGCAGGCTGCACCAGTTTGCCGCGGTGCGTAAATCCGACGATCTTGCCGCTAAAGAGGCGAGAAGTCGGCTTGCCTATCTCGACATTGCGCTTCCGCAGCGCGGCACAAGCGGACTTGTGCAGACCATTTCCGATGTGTTCCGGCTGCTTTCCGACCGTCGGATCAAATTACCGCCGTTCTCGGTCACCAGCACGCTTCCCAGCATCATGAACGGCGGCAAGGATTTTTCGCCGTGGAGCAAACGCGACGACCTTTTGTATGCCACCATGCGGTTGCCGGTTGAGACGGTGCTCGGCAAAGACGGTGTGGGACTTGCGGAATGCGCCATCACGGAGAGCAAATTCGAAAAAGGCGACGACGTGTCGGCACGAATGCTGACGCTTGTGTCGAAAATCGCCGAAATCGAAGCGCGTGGCACACCGGATATCGAGTTTGCGCTTGTGGGGCTTTTGGCACGCAGTCAGATTCATTCCGGACGCGCCGAGGATGCATATCGGAGCGTTCAAGACCTGCGCGCACGGTTTGCCGAAAAGGAGTATACACGCTTTTTTGGAAATATCGATGCGTTTCTCTGCCAAATCGCCTTGTATTGCGGCAACGAACACGCCGCCGAAGCGTGGTACGCCGAAAAAGCACCGCGCAGCTTGGTGACGCTGCGCGTTATGAAACGCTATCAATATCTGACGCAGAGCCTTGTTGAGCTGTCACGCGGCGATAACCGGGCGGCTTTATTTACGCTTGCGCCGCTTGACCCGTATTATACCACCTGTGAACGGCACATCGACCGCATTCATGCCAAAACCGTCGCCGCGATTGCCAAATACCGCTTAAAGGATGAATCGTGGAAAGAGGATTTCTGCTTGGCACTGGATGTTGCGCACACCTACGGCTTTATCCGCACACTCAGCGCATACGGCGCACAGGTACTGCCGCTTGTTGAGAGCGGCGTATGGCAAAAGGATGCCGTTTACTTAAAAAAACTGACTGCACAGACGCGTGCCATGGCCGTGTTTTATCCGAATTATCTGAAACCGGCTTATCAGATATCGGAAAAGCTGACGGACACCGAACTGCAGGTATTAAAGCTGTTGTCTGCCGACAAAAGCAACGCCGAAATCGGTGCGATTCTCGGCATTCAGCTCACCACCGTCAAGAGCCATGTCAGCCATATTCTGCAAAAGCTCGGCGTCAGCCGCCGAAACGAAGCCAAAACCGCCGCCGAAAAGCTGCGGATCTTATAAAAACGCAAGTCAACTTCAAGGAGGAAAGTCATGAAACCAAAAACAATCGGATTCCGTGTATGCAGCGTTCTTGTCTGCGCGTTTTTGCTTGCAATCGCCGCCTCTGCGGCCGGTTCCGTCAAATTCGGCATCCAAGATGGCGATAAGCTCACCTTCGCCGGAAGCGATGAACCCATCGTGTGGAACGTTGTTTTAAGCGACAAAACCAACACCGATGATGAAAGCGGTATGCTGCTGCTTGCCGACAACCTGATGGGGACGGCAGAAAACACCACAAGCAGCGTGAGCGGCTTGAAGGCTGCCTTTACCGCGTGCTACGACAAGGAATTTAGCGACCTTCAAAAAAGTGCCACTCTGCGGGTGACAAAAAAAGACGCGCCCAAAAAATTGACGGTTCTTCAGTATGGAGTGCAGCCTGTCAGCGTCTGGTGCGACGGTGCTCTCAACGGAGAAGTGCTGTTTGCCCTTTCTTACGAGGAAGCAAGTCTGCTTCCCATGGCAAAACTCGCCGCCGAAAGCCCTTGGTGGCTCCGCACGGTTGGCGACGTTCCGTACGACTGCTACACCTATGTTGCGACAAATGGTGGCCTGTCCACTGCAGGGTACGCTCCCACCTGTTCGCTCCGTCCGGCGGTCAACCTCAAAAAGGCGGCTTTCAATGTGCATTCGATTGCCGGTGAAGCACCGCTTCTTTTGCCGGTCGATGCTGCCGAAAGCTCAAGCACATTTACAGCCGTTACGAATAACGCGACGGCATGGAAATTGAACCTGCCGCAGACGGATATTACGATTTCGAGCGTACAAACGAATGTGGCAAGCGACAATTCCCTTTCTTACGATATTCGCCTGAATGCGGCGGCAGGGGAGAACGGCGGTCTTTCGTTCATCATCGTAAAGCCCGACGGAACAGTCTCGTATTATATGCGCAAGATTTTTGAAACAACGCCGCAAACCGATCTTGCCGGTACGTTTGCGCTTCCGTCCGACGTCGATAAAGAAAACGACAAAATGTACGTGTTCTACGAACGCTCGGTCGGTAAATTTTCGGGCGAGATCAGTGAGCTTGCCGAAATCTGCTTAAGCCATAAATACGAAGTCAAGGATTTCTCGGATGCTGTACACAAGTACACCTGCACCACGTGCGGCAAGAGCTATACCGAAGCGCACGATTATACGGTGTCTGGCACAAGTGCCGACGGGCATACGATGGTTTGCTCGGTCTGCGGCGGCGTGCATACGCTTGCGCACACTTTCAAAGCCGTTCAGATCGACAACGCTGACGAACACCGCATGGTCTGCACAGTCTGTAACTATGCCGGGGATTATAAAGAACATACCTATGCGTTTGAGTACGAGGACTACAAGCATCACAAGCGCTATTGTACCGAATGCGGCGCATACGGCTATATGAAGCACAACTTTGACGACTATGTGCCGTATTATGAGTTAGATCCGACGCAATGGCACGCGCATACCTGCGCCGACTGCGGTTGGTTTTCGTATTACAAGCACGATATCGTCTGCACGGATTTGGGCTACGACGAAGGGCATGAACGCGCCTGCACCGAGTGCAGCTATAAGGAGACTCTTGCGCATACCTTTGATACGACCGCTTACCCGGATAAGCACATCCAAATCTGCGGTGCTTGCCGCGCCCGGTACGAGCTGCCGCACACCTTCGGCGAGGTGACGGAGGTGGATGATACCTATCACAGCACTACCTGTTCGGTTTGCGGCTATGTGCAGAAAGAAAAGCATACCATCGTCTATACCGCTCTTAGCGACGGCATTCGCCACGCCTATGCCTGCGCCGATTGCACCTATGGCGGAAAAAACGCGCTTCACAGCTTTGTTTATGATACCGATTACACACTTTCCGGCTTTAAGACCGCGCACTGTGTCTGCGGTTTAAGCGGCGATACGGCGGCTGCTTTCGGCAAACCGGCAGAGGATGTTGCCATCGTCCGCGACGTCATCGATGAATATTCCATCAGGCTGACTGCCGGGGAATCCACCGGAATAAACGGTTACCGGTGCCTGTTTACCGACCGGTATGGCGGCGATTTTCTCGGCCGGAGCGTCCGGGATGACGATAACGACCGCTACAGCATCCGCTTCACCTTTAAGACCCAAAAAGCGTTCACCTGCACCGGTCTTTGGATTCGGCTGTCGGATATTTCTTATGCCGTCGATCCGTACAGCGTGATTCTTTACGGCAGAGAAACCGAAGACAGTGACTATGTAAAAATCGGCGAAGCCACGCTTTCCTATCTCGGCACGGAAGGCACAAACCGCAACGGCACGTATCTGTTTACCGGCGCCGGCCTTAAAGCATATGCTGACTATCGGCTCGATTTAGTCGGTTCGACAAATGCCGAAATGAAGCTTGGCAACGCGTATCTGTTAGGATTACCGACCTCTGACGTAAACTATCAGCTTTCGGGTGTCATGCTCGCAGAGAAAGAGCCTGTTTCACAGATTGCTCCAGGCGACGACCTTTCCGTAACGCTGCTTTCACAGAACGGGCATCCGGCAAAGGAGAACGTAACGGTGCTCGAAAACGGTGCTTTGTTCTCCGGCTTTACCTATTCCGAAGAAACCGGGCTTCTTGTCCTTGACGGCGCATCGATCGGCAGTAGCAAGACCTATACGGTGACGGCGACGGCTCCGTCAAAGCTTGTGAAGGTCACCGCCGAGCTTGCAGGAATCTCCTTTGAGGGTTCTTCGTATGCTGCTTTCGGCACAGACTATGAAGCATATCTTGCCGATAGCTTGGGCGGCACCACCTATCTGCCGTATGAGTTTACGGTGACGATCGGCGGCAAAGTGTTTGACGACTACGAGTTTGCACAGTGGAAAGGCGAGTTTGCGATTCCCGGCAGCGCCATTACCGGCGACATTGTGATAAAGGGCGGAGAAACGGGACGCGCAAATCCCGCGGATGCTCTTTTCAGCGTTGAACGTGCAGGCGAAAGCATCCGTTATTATGACAATGCCGATGAGTTCGGCGACCAGATGAATCGCGGTTCGTCTGTCATTACGCTGTTCAAAGACCTTGAAATTGTATCGGATATTTCGAATGATGAAGGCACGGTTGTTCTCGATTTGAATGGCCATACCTTAACACAGGGTACTGATATCAGCTTTAAGGTTCCCGATAATTCGGCATTGACCATAAAAAACGGTACACTGCGTTTTAACAACGAAAGTTACGGCTATGTTTCATACGATGGGATCCTCCATATGGAAAACGTGACGGTGTCGCGAGACGCTTCGTCCGAAGTCCCGGTTTTTGCTCTGAACGGCAAGCTGTATCTGAAGGATTGCACGTTCACGTCCGAAATATATGTCGGCGGCTTTATGTCGGTTGAAAACAGTACGCTTGCCTCTTTGCAGTTAGATCTAGGTGCCAAAGGAGCCTTTTACAGCGGCACGATCGGGGAACTCCGGTATGAGGAGTATGAAAGCGTGCCGACCCTCTTTGACCTGCTTGCCGAAAACACGGCTCTGTATGTTGAAAATGCGACTTCCGAAACACTTGCGGCACTTGTGGATAAAACCGCCTTTGCACCGGCCGGCGGCATTGTTGTCAAACCGGCGGACGGCATTTTGACCTCCGAACCGCAGGAGGCCACTGTCCCGTATAATTCCGGCGAAACGGTCGCGCTTGCCGTCAAAGCAAGCGGAGAGGGCGAATATCGCTGGTATGGCCCGGACGGCAAAATCGAAAACGCTGTCGGCGACACCTTAACGGTCGAAACAGCCGGTCTTGCGCAGGGCGCATATGAATATACCTGCTACGTCCGAAGCGGCAATTATCTTGTCAAAACGCACGCGTCCGTAACGGTGGAATGCGCGCATGAAACGGTGGATGAAAACGGTGTCTGCGCTAGCTGCGGTACGCTTCTTTGCATCGAAGTGACCGACGCGAACGGTGCGGCTAAGCTCTATGGCGATATCGAAGCAGCTCTTGACTATGTTAAGAACAAGCCCGGTTCGACCATCCGCTTACTTCGTGACACGGTCTTTTCCGGCAACGGTGCTTTCTCCGGAAGCTACAGGGAACTCTATTTGTCCGGTGAAAATATCACGTTTGACTTGAACGGAAAGACCTTCAAAATCGAGAATCAGAACTCTGACATCTATGTAAACGGCACATATATCGTAAAGAACGGAACGCTTGACGCGCCGCTTCGGTTTACCGATTTCCAGGAGACCGGCTACCTGACCGTCGAAAACGTCGAATTCTTAAAGCTGTTCTTGGTCGATAAAGACCGAGTGTGCCTTGAAAGCGGCAAATTTGCCTACTTACGAATGTTATACGGTGATTTCGCGGATGCTCTGGGTGAAGGCAAGGCGTATTACTTCTATGGAGATAACGTTTGGTATGACG
>OIWM01000633.1_pt1 | contig 41115 bp, 31 predicted proteins | sample 1587451 | NCBI WGS metagenome assembly OIWM01 (sample SAMEA3888907, study PRJEB22519) | human gut metagenome | biome: human gut; feature: human-associated habitat; material: faeces | place: Denmark | collected 2011 | reverse complement strand
CTTGAGGAAGTAGGACGCGAGCAGCGCGATGACAATTGCGAGATACGCCAAGAAGCCATAGGACAGGAAGACCTGACCGAACCAGCCGGTCGTCTCGGCAATAGGAAGGGATTTGCTGAAGTAGGCACTGGTGGCAGACAGCGCGATGGACGGAACCTCACTGCCGGAGAGCTTGATCAGAGAACCGCCGAAGAAGTTGCCGACGCCAACGCCGAAGGTGGTCAGCGCAAGACCTGTGACGTTCTGGTTGGCGCGGAGGGTAACGGTCAGCAGGCAGTAAATCAGACCCATCAGCAGCGAGCCTGCCAGCGAGCAGAGCATCGGAATGCCGATGGCGGCAAGCGCGCTCATTTCGGCAGCGGGGACCGACTGCTCGTAGAAGAAGGCTCCAATGACGCCGCAGATGCCGCCGACATACATGACGCCCGGAATGCCGAGGTTCAGGTTGCCGGATTTTTCGGTGAGGATTTCACCGGTGCTGCCGTACAGAAGCGGAATGCCCTGCATGACGGCACGCGGAAGGAACGAAGCAAAATCAAACATCTCTTACGCCTCCTTTTTGCTCTTGCGCAGACTGACCTTATAGGTGAGGAAGAACTCACTGCCGATGATGAAGAACAGGATGATACCGGTCAGAATGTCGGCGAAGGAATGGTTGAGGGAGAATACGCTGGAAATCTCGCTTGCGCCGCGGCTTAAGACGACGAGGAGCAAGCTCGTGAACACCATGACGATGGGGTTGAACTTTGCCAGCCACGAGACCATAACGGCTGTGAAGCCGCGTCCACCGACGATTGTGGTGGTGAGGGTATGGTCGGTGCCTGCCGTGAGCAGAAGTCCCATCAGACCGCAGACCGCGCCGGAGAGCACCATCGTGCGGATGATCACGCGCTCGACCTTGATGCCGGCGTAGCTCGCGGTGCGCTGGCTTTCGCCGACGACGGCGATTTCATAGCCGTGCTTGCTGTAGTTGAGGTAGATGTACATGAGAATGGTCATGACCGCAACGACCAGAATGGTCAGCAGATACTGCTTGCCGCCGATGACGGGGAGCCAGCCTGCTTCACTGTTCTGATTGATGATGCCGATCTTGCCCGCGCCCTTCGGCACTTCCCAGACGATGATGAAGAATGCAGCGAGCTGGGTTGCGATGTAGTTCATCATGAGCGTGAAGAGCGTCTCGTTGGTGTTCCACTTCGCCTTGAAGAACGACGGAAGGAAGCCCCACAGAGAGCCTGCCGCGATGGCGGCGACGAGCATGACGAGAATCAGAACGCCGTTCGAAAGCTTGTCGCCCAGCACGATCATACATGCCGCGGTGGCAAGACAGCCGATCAGAACCTGACCTTCTGCGCCGATGTTCCAGAAGCGCATTTTGAATGCGGGCGTGACGGCGAGGGAGATGCCGAGCAGAACCGCGAGGTTCTGGAACGTGACCCAGGATTTGCGCGCGGTGCCGAATGCACCGTAGAAAATGGTGCCGTAGATGCTGATCGGGTTTTCACCCGTGAGGAGCATTGTGACGAGCGCGCAGACAATCAGCGCCAGAACGATTGCACCGCCGCGGATCAGCATCGCCTGATACCAGGGCAGAGCGTCTCGCTTGGAGATATGGAACAGGGACTGTTTATGCATCGACTTTTCCTCCTCTCACGAGGGTCATGAGGCTGCCGATCTGGCGCTTGTCGGTGGTTCTGGCGTCGACCACGCCGGAAACCTGACCGCCGCACAGAACGACAATCCGGTCGCAGAGCTCCAGCAGAACGTCGAGGTCTTCGCCGACATACACGACGGCGACGCCCTTCATCTTCTGCTCGGTGAGCAGGTTGTAAATGGTGTAAGACGTGTTGATATCGAGTCCGCGCACCGCGTAAGCCGTCATGAGAACGGCAGGAGACTGCGCAATTTCACGACCGACCAGAACCTTCTGCACGTTGCCGCCGGACATGCGGCGCACGGGGAAGTTCGTGCTGGGCGTCACAACGCCGAGCTCGTTCCAGATGCGGTTTGCAAGAGCCTCGGGGTCCTTGCGGTTTAAGAAGATGCTGGCGCCCTTTCTCCAGGAGCGGAGCATCATGTTGCCCGTCATGCCCATCGAGCCGACCAGACCCATGCCCAGACGGTCTTCGGGGACGAAGGACATGGCAATGCCGCTCTTGCGGATATCCATGGGGTCGAGACCAACCAGCTCCTTCGGCGCGCTGCCGTCCGGTGCGTAATACTTGACAGAGCCTTCGGCAACCGGGTAAAGACCCGCGATGGACTCAAGAAGCTCGCGCTGACCGCTGCCTGCGATGCCCGCAATGCCGAGCACCTCGCCGGCGTTGATGGTGAACGACACATCGTCGAGCCGCTTGACGCCCAGCTCGTCGTAGGCGGTAAGACCGGTGATTTCCAGACGCTTCTGGACATTCACGGGCTCCGGACGGTCGATGTTGAGCGCGACCGCGTGACCGACCATCATATCGGTCAGAGACTGCTGGTCGGCATCCTTGGTGAGAACGTCTCCGATGTACTCGCCCTTGCGCAGAACCGCGACGCGGTCCGACACGTCGAGCACCTCGTGGAGCTTGTGCGTGATGATGATCAGCGACTTGCCGTCAGCTTTCATGTTGCGCATGATCTGGAAGAGTTTGTCGGTCTCCTGCGGTGTCAGAACCGCGGTCGGTTCGTCGAGAATCAGGATATCGGCGCCGCGATAGAGCACCTTGACAATCTCAACCGTCTGCTTCTGCGAGACGGACATGTCGTAAATTTTCTGGTCGGGGTCGATATCGAAGCCGTATTTGTCGCAGATTTCCTTGACCTTGCGGCTTGCCTCGGGAAGATTCATTCTGCCGGATTCCTCCAGACCGAGAATGATGTTCTCCGTGGCGGTAAAGATATCGACAAGCTTGAAATGCTGGTGGATCATGCCGATGCCGTGGGCAAAGGCATCCTTCGGCGAGCCGATCGTCACCGGCTGCCCATGAATGTAAATCTGCCCCTCGTCGGGGAAGTAGATGCCGGAGAGCATGTTCATCAGCGTCGTTTTGCCGCTGCCGTTTTCGCCGAGCAAAGACAGGATCTCGCCCTCGTGCAGCTCCAGGTTAACGGCATTGTTTGCCGTTACCTTACCAAACCGCTTTGTAATATTCTCCATCCTAACTGCGCATTCAGATCCCAAGGCGGTCACCCTTTCTTTGTGGGAGGAAAACTCTCTCCCGATTTTTGTAAGTACAATGGTATTTTAACATAAGCCGGTGCAAATGTAAATAATATGACCAAATTTTTTTTAAGACCCGCAAAAAATTTGTCATGTTTTCATAATGGAAATCGGGCTGCCCGAGGGCAGCCCGATTGGCAAGCTATGAAAAGAATTAGAATGCGGTGTCGAGCAGCGTGATGCCGTCGATGTTCAGCTGGAAGTACGGAGCCGAACGGAAGGTGGACTCTGCGAAGTAGCCGTCCACGATTGCCTCGGTGTCGGGCGTGTAATCCGGATCGGTATCAACGTCCGCCATGGAGGAGGTCAGCTGCTGACCGTCAACGGTGAAGGTGGTCACGTCGTAGACATGGCGCGTGCCAGCCTCGAGCTCTGCCTTAGCAGCCTCGACAGCTTCCGCGGTGCCGGCGGCGACAACGTTCTCATTGAGCTCGGTCAGGACGACGGAGCCGGTAGCGAGCGTGCCGGTCCAGTCAGCGTCGATGGCTTCGCCGTTCATCGCAGCGGTGATGGCGTACTTGTAGTACGGAGCCCAGTCGATACGGGAAGAAACGAGGTAGGTGTTCGGGCAGGCAGCCTGGGTCGAGCCGTTGTAGGAAACGTCGGGAACACCGGCAGTTTCGCAAGCGGTCGGAGCGCCCATGGAGTCGGCGTGCTGGCTGATGAGCTTGCAGCCGTTGTTGATGAGCTTCTGTGCGCCTTCCTTTTCAGCGGTCTCGTCGTACCAGCTGCCGGTGAAGGTGACTTCCATCGTGGCGGTCGGGCAGACGGAACGTGCGCCCAGGAAGAAGGAGGTGTAGCCGGAGATAACCTCGGCGTAGGTGAAAGCGCCGACGTAGCCGATCTTTGCCTCGTCAGCGGTGAACTGACCGGCTTCGATCATCTCGTTGAGCTTCATACCGGCGACGATACCGGCGAGGTAGCGGCCTTCATAGATGGAGGCGAAAGCGTTGTGGTAGTTGGCAAGGTTCTCGGTGTGCGCCTTCGTGCCGGTGGAGTGGCAGAACTGGACATCCGGGAATTCCTTTGCAGCCTGGATCATGTAGTCCTCATGACCGAAGGAGTCGGCGAAGACGATGTTGCAGCCGGCGTCAGCCAGATCCGCAGCGGCGTCGTAGCATTCCTGACCTTCGGGAACGTTCGTCTTGATGACGTATTCCACGCCCAGAGCCTCGGCAGCTTCCTTCGCGCCGTTGATGAAGTTCAGGTCGTAGGTGGAGTTTTCGTCATGGAGCATGATGAAGCCAACCTTGAAGTCGGCGGGAGCGGCCGTCTCAGCGGCAGGCTCCTCGGTGGTCTGTTCGGTCTTTTCTTCCGTTGCAGTTTCGGTTGCAGCGGTCTCGGTCTTGGTTTCCTCAGCGGGAGCCTCGGTCTTGGACGCGCAGGCTGCCAGAGCAAAAACCATAACCAGTGCCAGAAGCAGGGCGATGATCTTTTTCATTTAGCGATTCCTCCTAAATTTTTTGTGGGTTGCGAATGATCGGGTGCAAAACGAAAAAACTTTTTGCAGGTCAATCAAGTGCCTTCATTTTACATGATTTATGCAAAGAATGCAATCCCCTTTCTAAAAAATATTTAGTTTTTGTGCTGTTTTGCTGATATTCGACCATATTGACCTAACAAATTTTTAGGTTTTCGGGACGGTTGTAAGCTATGCACAGAAATGATTCAGCAGAATTGTTCAGAATTACTTTTTCGATTTCGACAAAGCTGTATGCCTTTCACAAAAAAGCTAAAAAATTTTTAGCTTTTTGCGCGCCTTGTCCTTTTGCGCAGACAAAGCGGGCGGATTTCGTGAAGTTTGACGAAAGACGGACGTGGAAAACGGGCGGCAAACATGATATGATAGCGTCAGTTGATCATGCTGCGGCGCGTTGCTTCCGGGAGGCGCTGCTTTGAAAGAGGTAGTATTATGCACGAACCGTTTTTCCTGCGCGGGACACTTTTATACAGCAGCAGCCCCGATACCATAGAAATTCTCGACGACGGGTGGCTGCTCTGCCGCGACGGCAGGGCGGCGGGCGTCTTCCGCAGCAAGCCCGAGCGCTTCGCGAACCTGGACGTTTTTGATTATACGGGAAAGCTGATCATTCCCGGCATGACGGACCTGCACGTTCACGCGCCGCAGTTTTCCTTCCGGGGGCTCGGGATGGATCTGGAGCTGCTCGACTGGCTCAACACCTACACCTTCCCCGAAGAGTCCAAATATGAGGACCTCTCGTATGCCGAGACGGCGTATGAGAGCTTTGTTTCGCGCCTTGCCCGCAGCACGACCACGCGCGCGTGCATTTTTGCGACGCTGCATCTTCCGGCGACACTGCTTCTGATGCAGAAGCTGGAGGACGCGGGGCTCAGCACCTATGTCGGCAAGGTCAACATGAACCGCAATTGTCCGGGGTATCTGCGCGAAATCTCCACCAATCAGGCAATCCGCGATACGGAGCGCTGGGTCATGCAGTCGCGCGAGCGCTTTTCGCATACGAAGCCGATTCTGACCCCGCGCTTCATTCCGTCGTGCACCGACGACTTGATGTATGCACTGTCCCGGCTGCGCGCGAAATACGATCTGCCGGTGCAGAGCCATCTGTCTGAAAACCTCGGCGAGATCGAATGGGTGAAGGAGCTCTGCCCGCGGTCCAAATTCTATGGCGATGCCTATGATCAGTTCGGCATGTTCGGCGGGGGGTATCCCTGCATCATGGCACACTGTGTGCACTCGAACGACGCCGAGCAGGAGCTGATGCTCAGACGGGGCGTGTATATCGCCCACTCGCCGGAATCGAACATGAACCTTGCCTCCGGTGTCGCGCCGGTCAACCAGTTTATCGACCGGGGACTTCATGTGGGACTGGCGACTGACATCGCCGGCGGCAGCCATGAGAGCATGCTACGCGCGATGATGCACGCCATTCAGGCATCGAAGCTGCGCTGGCGGCTGCTGGACCAGAATGTCAAGCCCCTGAGCTTTGAGCGGGCGTTCTATCTGGCGACCATGGGCGGCGGGCAGTTCTTCGGCAAGGTCGGCTCATTCCTGGACGGATACGAGCTGGACGCGGTGGTGCTGGACGATGCAGGTCTTGAGCATCCGCAGCCGCTTTCCGCCCGCGCGCGCCTGGAGCGCATGGTTTATCTTGCCGACGAGCGGAACATTGCCGCCAAATTCGTCTCCGGCAGAAAGATTCTGTAAAGACCTGACAACGGCAATCCCCGGATGCTCTGCATCCGGGGATTTTTACCGGTTTTTCGGGGGGAATGGCGTGGAATTTGGATGGTTTCCTGCTTGTATCGTGTGCGGTTGCGTGGTATAATATTGCATCGAAAATGAGGCACGGAGCAGATTCCGGTGCCGGAAAGAACAGGCAGACGCAAATGAGAAAGGTAGCAGATATTCACGCGCATGTCTTCCCGGAGAAGCTTGCCGACAAGGCGCCCGCGTCCATCAGCGCGTTTTACGGCGGCATGGAGGTCGCCTGCCACCCGGCAACGCCGCAGAAGATGGCGTTTTATGAGCAGGAGGCTGGCATCACGCGCTTTGTCATGAGCAATTCGGCAACGACGGCGCATCAGGTGCACAGCATCAACGATTTTCTGCCGCAGGCGGTAAAAAATATTCCGGGTGCGATTGCCTTCGGCTCGATCTTTCCGGGCATGGACGGCGCAATCGAAGAGCTGGAGCGGGCAAAGGCACTCGGTATCCGGGGGCTCAAGGTCCATCCGGATTTTCAGAAGGTGCCGCTGGATGATCCGGCGGGCGTTCCCATTTACCGCAGGGCAGCGGAACTGGGGCTGCCGGTGCTGTTTCATATGGGAGACGACCGGTATGATTACTCGACGCCCGAGCGGCTGATGAACCTTTTGCGGCAGGTGCCGGATCTGCAGGTGATTGCCGCACATTTCGGCGGCTGGCGGGCGTGGGCGCATTCGTATGAATGCCCGCTGCCGAGCAGCGTGCTGTATGACACATCGAGCACGCTGCCGATGATTCCGCGCGACATGGTGCTGCGGATGCTCGATAGATTCGGACCCGAGCGGTTTTTGTTCGGGACGGATTTTCCGATGTGGTCGCCCAAAGAGGAGCTGGCGCGGTTTCTGGCGCTGGGACTGGGCGAGGATGTCAATGAAAAGATTCTCTACGGGAATTTCATGAAGCTGTTTGACCTGCACGACGAAGATGAGACGGAGGGTGCGTAACATGTATCAGATTGGTGTGGATATCGGCGGAACCAATATCAAGGTCGGTCTTGTGAGCGAAACGCTGGAGCTGCTGCAAAGCTGCAGCGTCCGGTTCCCGCACGACGGCGCGAGAAGCGTGGTCAAAACCATCGAGGAAGCGGTCAATTTCCTGCTGCAGCAGCAGAACATTCCGCGCGGGCAGCTCGAGAGCGTCGGCATTGTCGTTCCCGGCAGCATCGACCAGACCGGCGAGCGCGTCATCGACGCCTACAACCTGGGCTTTCACGATGTGCCGCTCAAGGCGCTGGTGCAGGAGGCGTTCGAGGGCGTGCCGGTGTATCTGGCGAACGATGCAAACGGCGCGGCGCTGGCAGAGCTTTACGCAGGCGCGTTCCGCGGCTGCAAGACGGCGGTGCTGCTCACGCTCGGCACGGGGCTCGGCGGCGGCATCATCTTCGGCGGGCATATGTTCAACGGCGGTATGAACCAGGGCGTGGAGCTGGGGCACATGTATCTGGTCAACGGCGGCGAGCACTGCACCTGCGGCAACGACGGCTGCATGGAAGCATACTGCGCGGCAAGCGCACTGGCGCGCGACGGAAAACGCGCGATGCTTGAGCATCCGGAAAGCCTGATTGCCGCGCGGGCAGGCGGTGCGGCGGATGCCGTGGACGCAAAGCTCGTCATCGACTGCGCCAAGGAGGGCGACGAGACGGCGAAAGCGGTCTTTGACCGGTATATCGACAGCCTGTCTTCTGCCTGCGCGTCCATCTACAACCTGCTCGACCCCGAGGTCATTGCCATCGGCGGCGGCGTGTGCGGCGCGGGAGAGTTCCTCTTTGCTCCGCTGCGCGAGCGGACGACGGGAAAGTGCTTTTATAAGACGCACGGCAAACTGATTCCGGCAGAGCTGGGAAACGACGCCGGTATGATCGGCGCGGCGATGCTGCACCGGGACGCACAGTAAGATGTTGAAAATCTGAAACCTGGAGGAAATAATTATGGTAAGAATTGATAGAAGCGGCGCAAAGGAATTTCTGCCGGAGGGCAGCCTTGTGCAGCAGGCGCAGAGCGCCATCGACATGCTGAAAGACGGCACGGGCGCAGGAAGCGATTTCATCGGCTGGGTCGACCTGCCCGTGAACTACGACAAGGAGGAGTTCTCCCGCATTCAGAAGGCGGCAAAGAAAATCCAGTCCGATTCCAAGGCGCTCGTCGTCATCGGCATCGGCGGCAGCTATCTCGGCGCGCGCGCGGTGATTGAACTGCTGCGCAGCCCCAACTATAATATGCTGCAGAAATCGACGCCCGATATTTATTTCGCGGGCAACGGCATTTCCTCCGACGCGCTGTCGGAGATCATTGCCATGATCGGCAATCGTGATTTCTCCGTGAACGTCATCTCGAAGTCCGGCACGACGACCGAGCCTGCGATTGCGTTCCGCATTTTTAAAGAGATGCTGGAAAAGAAGTACGGCAAGGAAGGCGCGCGCGAGCGGATCTACGCCACGACCGACAAGGCAAAGGGCGCGCTCAAGACGCTTGCAACCAAGGAAGGCTATGAGACCTTCGTCGTGCCCGACAATGTCGGCGGCAGATATTCGGTTCTGACGGCGGTCGGTCTTCTTCCCATCGCGGTCAGCGGCATCGACATTGAAAAGCTGATGCAGGGCGCGGCAGAGCAGCGCGAGGAAGCGCTCGCCGGCGGCGTGCAGAGCGTCGAGGCGCAGTACGCCATGAACCGCCAGATGCTCTCGAACACCGGCAAGCATGTGGAAATTCTCGCCGCCTACGAGCCGTCGTTCCGGTTTATGGCGGAGTGGTGGAAGCAGCTCTACGGCGAGTCCGAGGGCAAGGACCAGACGGGCATTTTCCCGGCTTCTGTCGACCTGACGCCGGATCTTCACTCGATGGGGCAGTATATGCAGGAGGGAAGACGGATGCTGCAGGAAACGGTCGTCTTCTTCGACAAGGCAAGAACGTCCATTGCCGTGCCGTCGGACGAGGAAAACCTCGACGGGCTCAACTATCTTGCCGGCCGCGAAATGAGCTACATCAACGAGAAGGCGATGCAGGCGACCAAGGCGGCGCATATCTCCGGCGGCGTGCCGGTGACGGAAATCCGGCTGCCGGAAATCTGCGAGCAGACGGTCGGCGCGCTCATTTACTTCTTCGAGTATGCCTGCGGTGTGTCCGGCTATATCTCCGGCGTCAATCCCTTCAACCAGCCCGGCGTGGAGGCATATAAGAAGAATATGTTCCACCTTCTCGGAAAGCCCGGCTATTAAGAAAACGAACCGGCTCGACCGCTTGCGGCCGAGCCGGTTGTTATCTGTCAGAAGCAAAAGAAGGCGGAAGGGTTTACGGCGCGTCTCCCTGCTGCAAGGGAGGCGCGCCGTTTGAGAGATATCATCGATGGTACTATTGTACGGAATCTTCTGGTCGGATGCAAGCCTCCCCAGGGGATATTTTTTCGGAAAAAACGAGAAAAAATTCAGCTCCGGTCCGGGTCGAAGCGCTCGAAGATGCCAATAGAATGCGCCCGCTCGGCGCAAAGCAGGTCTTCGCGCCTGCGGAGGGTCCAGCTGACCTCCTGAATGCCCCAGAGGCTGCGGCAGAGCCTCGGCGCGAGGCAATTGCGGTCTTCATATTTGTAGGCGACGAAGTCCGGTCGGGTGAGGAAGTTCAGAAGGAGGTTTCCTGCGATGAAGCGCTTGTAAAGCGGAAGACCGGAGGGGTCTTTCAGGAAGTTCATCGACAGCTGCCCGCGGCAGGTGTCCGGGCGCAGCTTCTTGAGGTCCAGCAGGCAGAAGGGATCGAACGACTCGATGCAGTAGATGCCCTTGTAGGTATCCAGCCGCTCACAGACCGCCTTTGTGAGGGCAAAATGATTGCCATTGGCGCTTTTCAGTTCAATGATCAAGGGCGTTGCCGCTTCAAACAGCGCCAGCACTTCGTCAAAGAGCGGAATCTGCTCGTCCGTTCCCTCCAGCCGAAGCGCCTTCAGCTCCGCAAGCGTCAGATCTTCGATCATGCCCTGCGCGCCGGTGCAGCGCGAAAGGTCAGAGTCGTGAAACACAGCAAGCGTGCCGTCTTTTAAAAGATGCACGTCCAGCTCTGCGCCCCAGCCGTGCGCGATCGCGCGGCGGAAAGCGGGAAGGCTGTTTTCCGGAATCTGCGGCTTGTCATGGTAGCCCCGGTGGGCAAAGCGCTGCGCGCGGAAGCAGGACCACAGCGGGTGATTTCGTCTGCCCTGCAGCGCAAGAATATAGAGCGCGCAGAGAAGCAATAAAATGTAGAGTACGATCATAAGAATGCCTTCTTTTTCAGTTAATCTTCCATATCCTCGAACGCGGCAAGCCCGCGCTTTGCCTCCGCCTTGCTGTCTCCGTGCCGGACGAAGCACATCGTCACAAACGACATTGCCACAAAAAAGGCGGCATATGGGAACAGAATCCGGTAGCTGATGCTCCGCATGAGCGTTCCGGCAAGGACCGGGGTCACGACCTGCGTCGCCATGGAGGCGGTGTAGTAAAAGCCGGTGAATTTGCCGGTGTCGGAGCCGCGGCACATCTCGACGACCATCGGAAGCGAGTTGACGTTGATTGCCGCCCAGGCAAGCCCCACAAGCGCGAAGACGAGGAACATGACGGCGTTGATGGAGGAAAAACTGGTCGTGAGGACATAGCCCAGGGCAAAGCAGGCGGCAAGCAGCACGATGCCCAGCTGGATGGTTTTCTTTCTGCCGATCTTTGCGGCAAGCGCGCCGATGGGGATGTAGGAGACAATCGCGCCGCCGGTTGCAATCAGAAGGCAGGTCGACGCGCCGCCGAGTCCCTGCCCCATTACGGCGGAGACATAGGTCGTAAACCAGGTGGTCACGCCGTTATAGCCCATGAACCACAGGGCAATCGATGCAAGAAGAAACCCGAGGCTGCGCCGGACGGGCTTCGGAAGGACCTCGGTTCCTGTAGCGTCGGTCTCGGCAAGGTTCCACTCCGGGTGCTGCGCTTCCAGCTTCTGGTGTTCCTTTGCCAGACGCGGCTCTTTGATCGTGAGGAACAGAATGCCGACCGAGACAAACATGATTGCCGAGACGATCAGGAAAAGCGGCTGATAGTCCAGTCGGTCCGCTTTGGTCAGCCCCATGGCGTCCAGCCGCTTCTGCGAGTACAGAACGGCGGCGACTGCGAGATACAAAATGCCGCCGACGGCACCCATGAGGTTGATGATGGCGTTGGCGCGCGAGCGAAGAGGCTTCGGCGTGAGATCCGGCATCAGCGCAACTGCGGCAGAGCGGTAGGTTCCCATCGCGATAAGCAGCAGCCCCAGCACGATGACAAAGCTTGCCGTCTTGAAGCCGGAAGGCGCGGCGGCGTAGCTGTTGTCCATGAGCGGCAGCAGGTTCATCAGAATCACCGCGCAGCCCGTACCAAAGAGAATATAGGGCATGCGCTTGCCGATTTTCGTGTTCGTCTTGTCCGAGCGTGCGCCGAAAAACGGCAGAAGAAACAGCGCCAGCACATTGTCTGCCGCCATGATGGCGCCGGAGAAGGTTTCGTTCATGTGGAAGGTTTTCGTCAGAATGAGCGGAATGACGCTGTCATACATCTGCCAGAAGGCGCAGATGGACAGAAATGCGAGACCGGTCAGAATGGTGCGGCGGCTGTTGAGCTTCATGGGCGCGGCTCTCCTCTATATCATAAATATCTATCATTGCGGACACAGCTATTATAGCGGCGCACGGCGCATTTGACAAGCGTGCCGGCGGCGGCTACAATGGGGGAAACGGTTTAGGGAGTGTGAAGGATATGCAGCGTCTGCCGGAGGGCTTGAAGGAAAAGCTGTGCACGTGGTATGACGCGGGGCATCGGGATCTGCCCTGGCGGCAGGACCGGGAGCCCTATCATGTGTGGCTGTCGGAAATTATGCTGCAGCAGACGAGAGTCGAGGCAGTGAAGGGCTATTACGCGCGGTTTTTGACCGAGCTTCCGACGATTGCGGCGCTGGCAGATTGCCCGCCCGACCGGCTGACGAAGCTCTGGGAGGGGCTCGGGTATTACAGCCGGGTCCGGAATTTGCAGAAGGCGGCAAAGATCATCATGGAGGAATCCGGCGGCGTATTTCCGAAGACGTATGACGCGGTGCGCGCCCTGCCGGGCATCGGAGACTATACGGCAGGGGCAATCTGCTCAATCTGCTTTGAGCTGCCGACGCCGGCGGTGGACGGAAATGTGCTGCGGGTTTTATCGCGCGTGATGGAAGACAGCGCGCCGGTGACGAATCAAAAGACGAAAAATGCCTACCGCGAGGCGCTTGTGCCGGTCTACGAAAACGGCCCGCGCGGTACGCTCACGCAGGCGCTCATGGAGCTGGGGGCAATGGTATGCGTGCCGAACGGCGCGCCGCGGTGCGGCGATTGCCCGCTGAAGGAGTTGTGCTTTGCAAATGCGCACGGCACGTGGGAAGCCTATCCGGTGAAGGACGCGAAAAAGCAGAAGCGCGAGGAGGAAAAGACGGTTTTTTATCTGATCTGCGAGGACTGCCTTGCCGTCCGAAAGCGCGAGAGCCGGGGACTTCTGGCAGGGCTGTGGGAGCTTCCGAACGTGGCGGGAAAGCTCGACGCGGAGCAGGCGCTATGCTATGTGGAAGATGCCGGATGCGAGCCGGCGGAGTTACTGAAAAGCGTCGAGCGGGTGCATGTGTTCACGCATATCATCTGGCGCATGCGCTGCTATTATATGGTATGCAGGCGAAAATCGCCGGAATTTGTCTGGGCAGATGCGCAAAGACGGCGCGCGGATGTGGCGCTGCCGACGGCGTTCCGGATGTTTGTAAAGGAATAAAAAGTTCCCCGCGCAGAGATTTCTGCGCGGGGAACTTTTGTATCTGTGCAATCAGCCGATGTTCGGCAGCGCCGCAAAACTCTTTTGAAGCTGCTCGTCGGTGGGGGTGGTGTCGGTCATGGTGCCATTGTTGTAAGACTCGTAGGCGTAGAGATCAAAGTAGCCCGTGCCGGTCAGACCGAAGAGAATTGTCTTCTCTTCACCGGTTTGCCTGCATCTGAGCGCTTCGTCGATTGCCGCGCGGATGGCGTGGCTGGACTCGGGCGCGGGGAGGATGCCCTCGACGCGCGCAAAATACTCCGCCGCCTCAAAAACGCTCGTCTGCTCAACTGCGCGCGCTTCCATGAGTCCGTCGTGGTAGAGCTGCGAGAGCGTCGAGCTCATGCCGTGGTAGCGAAGACCGCCCGCGTGGTTGGCAGACGGAATGAAGCCGGAGCCGAGCGTGTACATTTTTGCCAGAGGGCAGACCATGCCGGTGTCGCAGAAGTCATAGGCGAATCTGCCGCGCGTGAAGCTCGGGCAGGACGCGGGCTCGACGGCAATGATCCGGTAGTCCTCTTCGCCGCGCAGCTTCTGCCCCATAAACGGCGCAATCAGACCGCCGAGGTTCGAGCCGCCGCCGGCGCAGCCGATGATGATGTCGGGCTTGACACCGTATTTATCGAGCGCTGCCTTTGTCTCCAGACCGATGACCGACTGGTGAAGCAGGACCTGATTGAGAACGCTGCCGAGAACGTAGCGGTAGCCGGGCGTTGTCGTTGCAGCCTCGACCGCCTCGCTGATGGCGCAGCCGAGAGAACCGGTGGTGTTCGGGTCCTTCTCCAGAATTTTTCTGCCAACGTTTGTCGTGTTGGACGGCGACGGCGTGACGCTCGCACCGTAGGTGCGCATGACCTCGCGGCGGAAGGGCTTCTGCTCGTAGGAGCATTTGACCATGTAGACCCTGCAGTCCAGACCCAGGTATGCGCACGCCATGGAAAGCGCGGTGCCCCACTGACCGGCGCCGGTTTCCGTCGTGACGCCCTTGAGCCCCTGCTGCTTGGCGTAATGCGCCTGGGCGATGGCGGAATTTAATTTATGGCTGCCGGAGGTGTTGTTGCCCTCAAACTTGTAGTAGATCTTTGCCGGGGTGCCGAGCTTTTTCTCGAGGCAGTAGGCTCTGACCAGCGGCGAGGGGCGGTACATCTTGTAAAAATTGCGGATTTCCGCCGGGATTTCGATATACGGCGTGTCGTTGTCCAGCTCCTGGCGGACCAGCTCGTCGCAGAAAACGGGGCGCAGATCGTCAAACGTCATGGGCTTGCCTGTACCGGGGTTCAGCAGCGGCGCGGGCTTGTTTTTCATGTCGGCACGGAGATTGTACCATGCCGTGGGCATCTCATTTTCGGAGAGATAGATTTTGTACGGAATTTGTTCAGACATGTTTGCGTCCACCTTTCTTTGTATTTGCAATGGATGAGCCAAATCTGCGGGACAAAACGAAAACCCTCCTGTCCCTACAGTACGAACTGCTGGGACAGGAGGGGAAAACTCCTGCGGTGCCACCCGGCTTGACGCGCTAGCGCCCACTTTGCGTATGCCAATACATACCGGCTCTTGATAACGGAGCGCCCGCTCCGGCTTGCCTACTGGAAACAGCGTTCGGCTTGCCCTCAGAAGCCCATTCGGCAACCGCCCTGCGCCGCGCTTCCACCGCCCGCGGCTCTCTTTGGCAAGGGGTGTGATTGCTTACTCACACTTCTTCACTGGTTTGAATGGCTAAACTCTACCACTTGAGTAGGCGTTTGTCAAGTGAAATTTTTGTGCGCGGTTTTTGCCGGAACTTGCGGAGAAAACCGGTCAAAGCATGCGCCGAAACGACCGTATTTTCCCGGAAAACGTGTCACAATGGGCTATCAGACGCGGAAAAATTCCGCAGCAAAAGAGGGAAGGACATGAAATTTTTTCGGAAACTTGCACTGGCGGCGCTGCTGACGGCGCTTCTGACAGGGACGTGCCTTGCGCGCGAGACGTTTCACAGGGCGTATCTGCAGGGCTTTCCGGACGGAAGCATCCGACCGGACGCGGCGGTTACGCGCGCGGAGCTGGCAGAAATTCTGTACCGGATGATGGAGCCGGAGCAAAGGCGGGAGCTTACCTGCACGGAAAGTGCGTTTCAGGATGTCTCTGCGCGGCACTGGGCGTATGATGCCATCTGTGCGATGGCAGGCGCGCGGCTGATGCTGGGCGGTTCAGACGGATGCTTTCGACCGGACGACGGTGTGACGGGCGAGGAGCTTTCGATTATTTTCGAGCGCGTGCGTGCGCAGGAGACCGGGAAGAAGGCATTGCCGGAGCTTGCCTGCGGCTGGGCTTCGCAGGAGGTGACGTTCGAAGCGGGCAACGGCTGGGTCATGGGGCTGCACGGAACCGAATTTTCCCGCGAGCAGCCCTTTACCAGAGGCGAGCTGGCGGCGCTGTTGAACCGGATTCTGGGGCGCGAGCCCGAAAGCCTTTCGGATTTGCTGGTCGGCATGCCGCTGTTTTCCGACAATCTGGACACGGCGGCGCCGTATTTTCTGGCGCTGCAGGAGGCGGCAATCGACCACACGGCGGAAAAAACCGGCGCGCACGAGCGCTGGACGGGACTTGGATAGAAAATCAGGAAAGCTTCATGCGCGGAAGACAGTCTTCCGCGCGTTTTCGCGTTTTTATATGCTTTTCCGGATGGACAGGGCGCGGAAAATGGCATATAATACGAGAGCTTGAAAAGACAAACAAGAGGGCGGACGATGGAGAGAAATACCATGAAGATCAGAACAAGAATGCTGGCGCTGGTGCTGGTGTTGAGCTTTCTTTTGGGGCTGTGCGGCTGCCTGCCGGTGCCGACGGTCCAAAAGGGCGAGACGGCGCCGGAGGAAGAGCTTCAGACGAGCGAAGCCGATCTTCCTGCACGGGAAGAAGCAATTGAGACGCTGGCGGCAGACGGCTATTTCACGCCGCTGGCGCGCGAAGCGCTTTCCTTTGACGAGATGGTGCTCGGAGAGATTTCCCTTGATGAATTTACACCTTACGCGCAGGCGCTCACACGGGCGGCGGAGGCAGAAAGCCGGGAGGCGTTTCACCGCGCGTGCGTAGAAGCCGAGCGGATGCTTGTCCGGATCAACACGGCGGGGGCACTTCTGGAAATCGAGAGCGACCGCGACGCGACCGACGAAGCGCGCAGCACGCGCGCGGACAATCAGGTGCAGGCATACTACGACGCGATGGATTTGTACGACCGGACGCTCTGCGAGATTGCCTCGGGGGATCACGCGGGGATGCTTGACAAGGAATTTGCCGCGTGGCAGATTGAATATTTCAGAAGCTATGACGCCGAAAGCTCCGCGCAGAGTCTGTACCTGACCAATCAGGAGGCGCAGCTGGTTTCGCAGTACGCGCTCTGCTCGTCGCAGGACGAGGTTGACTACGAGCGGCTGACGGAGATTTATCTGCAGCTCGTTTCCGTACGCGCAGAGATGGCGGAGCTTGCCGGTGCGGCGAACTACTCGGAGTATGCCTACAGCGCGTTCTATTCGCGCGACTATACGCCCTCGGACGCGCAGAAAATCTGGAAGACGGCAAAGGAGGATTTTGCGCCGCTGCTGCAGAAATACACCGACAGCCTGACGCAGGCGCTCTGGAAGGAGGACCTGAGCGCAGGAGAATGCACGGAAGAAAGCATTGTGCAGGCGCTTTGCTACGGCGCGGCGCGCATGAGCCCGGAAATCCGCGAGGCGGCGGAGTATCTGCTGGACCATCAACTCTACGACATTTCCTACGACCGCAAAAAGCTTTCCACCGGCTATACGACGTATCTTTACAGCTTCGACGCGCCGTTCATTTTCAACTGCCCCGACGGATCGTATACGGACTACACGGATATGTTCCACGAGTTCGGGCACTGGGTGGCAGGGTATTATCACGGCTCGGACCCGCTTTACGGCGTGCCGGACTATGATCTGAGCGAATTGCAGTCGCAGGGCATGGAGGTCATGTTCCTGCAGTTCTATGACGAGCTGTTCGGAGCCAGCGCGCAGGTTCTGCGCGGCGAGACGCTTCTGAACCTTGTCTACAGCGTGGTCACGGGCGCGATGTATGACGAGTTCCAGCAGCGCGTTTATCTGGAACCGGAACTGTCTGAAGAGCGCCTGCTTGATATTTTCCGCGAGGTCTATGAGAGCTACGGCTTTGAGATCTATGACGGATATGAATACGAATGGGCGGATGTGATTCATAATTTCCAGCAGCCGCTTTATTATATCAGCTACGCCGTTTCGGCAATTCCGGCGCTGGAGCTTTATGTGCAGTCGGTCGAAAGCCCGAACGAGGCGATGGACACGTATCTGCGTGTGGCAGGCATGTCGGACGAGGAATACTACCTCACCGACGCGCTGCGCGAGACCGGGCTTTCCAATTCCATGAAGTCTCCCATCGGAGATGTGATTGCGCAGGAGCTGGAAAAAAGCGGCGCGTTTGCATTTGAAACTAACCAGAAAGAGATGAGAAAAGCAGAATGAAACGATTGGGTGCTTACCTCAAGCCCTATACGCTGCAAAGCATCTTAGGACCGCTCTTCAAGCTCCTCGAGGCACTTCTGGAGCTGTTTGTGCCGCTGGTTGTGGCAGACATTATCGACACCGGCATTGCCTCCGGCGACAGCGGGTATCTGGTCCGGCGGTGCCTGCTTCTGATCGGGCTGGGGCTTCTGGGGCTTGCCGCCTCCGTGACCGCGCAGTATTTTGCGGCGAAGGCGGCAATCGGCTTTACCGCCGGTGTGCGCCACGCGGTCTTCCAGAAGGTGCAGAGCCTTTCCTATGCCGAGCTCGACAGACTCGGCACGTCGACGCTGATGACGCGCATGACGAGCGACATGAATCAGGTGCAGACGGGGCTTAACCTCGCGCTGCGGCTTTTGCTGCGGTCTCCGTTTGTGGTGTTCGGTGCGATGATCATGGCGTTCACGATCGACGTCAAATCCGCGTGGGTTTTTGCGGTGATCATTCCGCTTCTGTTCGCGGTGGTCTTTGCCATCATGTTCAGCTGCATTCCGCTCTACCGGCGCGTGCAGGGGCGGCTGGACGGCGTGCTCGGCGCGGCAAAGGAGAATCTTGCCGGTGTGCGTGTGATCCGCGCGTTCGGAAAAGAGCGGCAGGAAGTCAAGAGCTTCGAGGAAAAGAGCGGGGCGCTGCTATCCTCACAGCTGTTTGTCGGCAAGATTTCGGCACTTTTGAATCCGGTGACCTACGTGATGATCAACCTTGCGATTATTGCCGTTCTGCGCACGGGCGCAGGGCAGGTGGACAAGGGCATTCTGACACAGGGTCAGGTGATGGCGCTTTACAACTACATGTCGCAGATTCTCGTCGAGCTGATCAAGATGGCAAGTCTGATTCTGAGCATGACGAAGGCGGCGGCAAGCGCAAAGCGGGTGGCATCGGTTCTGGCGCTGGAAAGCAGCCTGTCTGTGCCGGAGCAGGACCCGCAGGAAAATAAGGACGCGCCCGCAGTCGAGTTTGACGGCGTCACGTTTACCTATCCCACCGGCGGCGCGCCCGCGCTGAGCGATATTTCGTTTGCGCTCGGGCATGGAAAGACGCTCGGTATCATCGGCGGCACCGGCTCGGGCAAGTCGACGCTCATCAGCCTCATTCCGCGCTTTTATGACGTATCCGCCGGTGCGGTGAAGGTCGATGGATGCGATGTGAAAGACTATCCGCTGCAAACGCTGCGCGGGAAAATCGGTCTGGTGCCGCAGAAGGCGCTTTTGTTCCTCGGAACCATCCGCGACAACCTTCTTTGGGGCAAGGAAAATGCAACGGACGAGGAGCTTTATGAGGCGCTTCGCGCGGCGCAGGCGCTGGAAGTCGTCGAGGGAAAGCCGAAGGGACTCGACGATCCGGTAGAGACCGGCGGCAGAAACTTTTCCGGCGGGCAGCGGCAGAGGCTTACCATTGCGCGTGCGCTGGTCAGACGCCCGGAGCTTCTGATTCTGGACGACAGCGCGTCGGCGCTCGACTTTGCCACAGACGCTGCGCTGCGGCGGGCGCTGCGGGAGCTGCCGTGGCATCCGGCGGTTGTGATCATTTCCCAGCGCACGGCGTCGATTCGCTTTGCAGACGAAATTCTGGTGCTGGACGACGGGCGCCTTGCCGGCAAGGGCACGCACGACGAGCTGCTGGAAACCTGCGAGGTCTATCGCGAGATTTATGAGTCTCAGTTCAAGAAGGAGGATGCAAGATGAACCGGAATTCCTCCTCGACAAAAACGCTCCGGCGGGTGCTCGGAGAACTCGAAGGGCAGAAGCATCTGGTGGTGCTGAGCTTCCTGCTGGCGCTTGCGAGTGTGGCAGGAACACTGTTTGTGCCGATTCTGGTCGGTCGGGCAATTGACGAAATTGTCGGACCCGGGCAGGTCGATTTCAGCGCGCTCGGGCGAATCGGCATGCAGATTGCTGCGACGGCGGCAGTTGTGGCGCTGAGCCAGTGGCTGATGAACATCATCAACAACAAGATTACCTTCCGCGTGACGCGCGAGGTGCGCCAGAAGGCGTTCGCGCATCTGCAGACGCTGCCGCTGTCCTATCTGGATGCGCACCCGTCGGGCGAGATTGTCAGCCGTATGATCTCCGACACCGAGCAGTTTGCAGACGGTCTTCTTCTGGGCTTCACGCAGCTTTTTACCGGTGTCCTGACGATTGCCGGGACGCTCGGATTTATGTTGAGCCTCGATTGGCGCATCACGCTGGTCGTGGTGGTGCTGACGCCGCTGTCTTTGTTCGCAGCAAAGTTCATCGCGACAAGAACGTATGATATGTTCAAGCTTCAGTCGAAGACGCTCGGTGAACAGACGGCGCTGGTCGGCGAGATGTTGGATGGCGAGCGGGTCGTGCAGGCATTTTCGCGCGAGCGGCAGGCGGTTGAGGCATTTGACGAAATTAACGGCAGACTCAAAAAATACACCCTGCGCGCGACGTTTTTTTCCTCGCTGACAAATCCGGTCACGCGCTTTGTCAACAGCATCGTCTATGCCTGCGTGGCGCTCACGGGCGCGCTAGTCGCGGTGACAGGCGGCATCACAGTGGGCGGTCTTTCCGTCTTCCTCAGCTATGCCAACCAGTACGCAAAGCCCTTCAACGACATTTCCGGCGTCGTGACCGAGCTGCAGAACGCGATGGCATGCGCGGGGCGCGTGTTTGAGCTGATCGACGAGCCGTCGGAGACGGCGGACGCGCCGGACGCGATCACACTGGGTCATGCCGACGGGCGTGTGGCGCTTACAAACGTCAGCTTCCGTTATGTGCCGGAGCGTCCGCTGATTGAAACTCTCAACGTTTCCGTGCAGCCTGGCGAGCGCGTGGCAATTGTCGGTCCGACAGGCTGCGGCAAGACGACGCTCATTAACCTTCTCATGCGCTTTTACGATGTGAACGGAGGCGAAATCCGCGTCTCCGGCGAGAAAATCACGAACCTCACGCGCAGAAGCCTGCGGCAGAATTTCGGCATGGTGCTGCAGGATACGTGGATCAAGACCGGCACGGTGCGGGAAAACATCGCGCTCGGAAAGCCGGACGCGACGCAAGACGAGATCGTTGCGGCAGCAAAGGCGTGCCACGCAGACGGCTTTATCCGGCGGCTGCCGGACGGCTACGATACGGTCATTACCGACGGCGGAGGGCTCCTGTCGCAGGGACAAAGGCAGCTTCTGTGCATTGCGCGCGTGATGCTGGCGCTGCCGCCGATGCTGATTCTCGACGAGGCGACCAGTTCGATCGACACGAGAACGGAGCTCAAAATCCAGCATGCGTTCTCGCAGATGATGAAGGGCAGAACAAGCTTCATCGTGGCGCACCGCCTGTCTACCATCCGCGAGGCGGACGTGATTCTTGTCATGAAGGACGGGCACGTCATTGAGCAGGGACGGCATGAGCAGCTTCTGGCGCAGAACGGCTTCTACGCGAGGCTCTATAACAGCCAGTTTGAGCAGTAAGCTTCTGAAAAACAGAGCGGTGCGGACGGTTTTTCCGCATCGCTCTTGCTTTTTCGTTCACAGATGGTACAATATGGGTAGCTTATTGATCGACGGAGAGGAGCCAGCATCATGGCAAAGCGCATCACAAGAATTGTTCTGACCGGCGGACCCGCCGCAGGCAAAACGACGCTCATCAGCCGCATTCTCAAGGAGTTCAAGCAGGACGACGGCTGGAAGGTGATTACGATTCCGGAGACGGCGACGGAGCTGATTTCCGGCTTCGGCATCCGCCCGTTCGGCAACTGCGTGTCGATGCTGGATTTTCAGTATTTTGTGATCGCAGACCAGCTGCACAAGGAAAAGCTGGCGCTCAAGGGCGCACAGATGGTGCCGGAGGAAAACGTGCTGATCATCTACGACCGGGCGCTGTTTGACGACAAGGCGTATATCACGGACGAGCAGTTCCGGGAGATTCTGGCGTACTTCGGCAAAACCGAGCAGGAAGTGCTCGCGGGCTACGACGCGGTTTTGCATCTGGTTTCGTGCGCCAAGGGCGCGGAGTTTGCCTACAATTTTGGCAATGAAGCGCGCTATGAGCCGCTGGAGACCGCGCGGGAGAAGGACGATCTGACGCTGCGGGCGTGGAAGGATCATCCGAACCTCAAGGTGATTGACAATGCGGTCGATTTTGAAGACAAGCTCCGCCGCGGCATCCGCGCCATTTATGACTGCCTCGGATTGACCGCGCCGCAGGAGGTCTGGCACAAGTATCTGATCGCCATGCCGGATGTGCGGGCGCTTGAGAAGACGTATGCCGCCAGCGCGATCGATATGATGCAGACCTATCTCGTCGGGACGCAGCCGAACGTCGTCCGCCGTATCCGCCAGCAGAAAAACGGGCAGGAATATCTGTATTTCTACACCGAGAAGCGCTACACGGACGCAGGTGCGTGGGAGACGGAAAAGCCGATCACGCAGAAGGAATATGTCCAGTATCTCATGGAGGCAGACACGGCGCTGCACGCAGTCCACAAGACGAAATACCGCTTCTGCATCGATGGGCAGCGGTTTGAAATCGACGTGTATCCGTTCAGCGAAAGCCGCGCGATCATGCGCGCCGAGCTTCCGGCGGAGGCGTCCGCGCCGCAGACGCCGCAAGGCATCGAGATTATCCGCGAGGTCACGGGCGACCCCATGTACAAAAACAGTCGTCTGGCAAGAGAACAGAAATTGTAATAAAAACCCGGACCGTCTCAGACGGTCCGGGTTTTGCGTATCGGCGGAAAAAGACGTGCCTTTGTCAAAGAATCCGGATCTGGCACATGCGCATGGCAGCGAGGGCGTTTTCATGGCTTTCCGGCGTGACGCCGGCGCAGCAGGCGCTGTCGAGCGCAATCGGAAGCTCCGGCAGTGCGCACTTGGCAGACAGCACGTTCGTAATTACGCAGATATCCGTGCAGAGCCCGACAAATTCTGCCGAGGTGAGGTTGTCCAGTCCCTTGAGATACTGCACGAGTTCTTCGGAGCCGAACGAGGGCTTGTCAAAAATCCGCGCGCCGGTGGTGTCCAACGCAGGGTCAATCTCCCAGCCGGGGGTGTTTTCGATGCAGTGGGGCACGGGAAGATTCTTTCCTTCCTGCGTCTGCAAATAATTTTCATGATGGGTGTCACGGGTAAAGACGACGGTCTTGCCCGCTTTTTTTGCCTGCGCGATTTTTTCCGCGACGCGCGGGACGATGGCGACCGCTTCTTTGGTACCGAGCGCACCGGAAATGAAATCCTTCTGCATATCCACAACGACCAAAACGTCCATGGTGATGCCTCCTGTCATGCTGTTTTAGAAAAGCATAGCACGTTTCGGAAAAAAAACAACCGTTTTTTAACGGCGCGTTTCACGGGAAAGGGCTTGACAAGCGGCTGCGGCATGCGTATACTGTGAAAAACATAAAAATTTTTATATAAAAATTTGAATGCGTTCTAAAGTGAAAGGAAGCGGTCTGATGCTGCAGGAAAGCATTTTGCAGCTGTACCGGCGTCTTCGGCTCGACGGATACCGGAAGCTGTTCGGCGCGGTGCAGGAACGAGAGGGAAGCCTCAGCGCCATCGAGGCGTTTTCGGCGGACCTCATTAACCTGCTTGGAGAACCGACGCTCAGCCAGTTTGCCGAGTATGTCGGCATTTCCCAGCCGAACGCGACCTACAAGGTCAACGCGCTGGCAGGCAAGGGCTATGTGGAGAAGGTCGTCTCGAAGCCGGACCGGCGTGAAATCCGGCTCCGGACCGGAAAGAAGTTTGCACAGTATTTTGACGAGGACCGCCCGGCAATCTGCGCCGCGGCAGAGCGGGTGCGCGCGCAGTTTTCCGAAAGCGAAATCGACACGGCGCGCCGCGTGCTAGACGCAATGTTGGATGCAATGCAGGAGGGCAGGAAAGGAGCCAATGTATGATTGATCTGTTTGAAAAATGCTATAAACCGGGCATTGCCGACGAGGCAAGGGCGCTCGGCATCTATCCGTATTTCCACGCGCTGGAGTCGAAGCAGGACGTAACGGTGATCATGGAGGGAAAGCGGCGGATTATGCTGGGGTCCAACAACTATCTGGGACTCACGACAAATGAAACCGTCATCCGCGCGGGTGTGGAGGCGTATGAGCGCTTCGGCTCGGGCTGCTCGGGCTCTCGGTTTCTGAACGGAACGCTGGAGCTGCATCTGGAGCTGGAAAAAGAACTGGCGGCATTTTTGCGCAAGGACGAGGTCGTGACGTTTTCCACCGGCTTTCAGTCGAACCTCGGCATCATCAGCGCGCTTGTGGGGATGCGCGATTATGTAATTATGGACCGGGAAAACCACGCAAGCCTCTATGACGGCTGCCGCCTTTCCTACGGCACGATGCTCCGCTACCGGCACAACGATATGCAGGATCTGGAGAAGAAGCTGCAGAAGGTGCCGGAGGGCGCGGGGTGCCTGATCGTGACGGACGGCGTGTTCTCCATGGGAGGAGACATTGCAAACCTGCCGGAGATCTGCCGTCTGGCAAAGCAGTACGGCGCGCGCGTGATGGTGGATGACGCGCACGGACTGGGCGTTATCGGCGAAGGCGGACGCGGCACGGCAAGCTACTATGGTCTGGAAGACCAGGTGGACGTGTATATGGGCACGTTCTCCAAATCTCTGGCAAGCCTCGGTGGGTACATGGCGGCGTCGAGCCGCGTGGCAGACTATGTGCGGCACAACTCGCGCCCATTTATCTTCTCGGCGTCCATTCCGCCTGCAAACTGCGCCGCGGCGCTTGCTGCGCTGCGGGAGCTGGAAGCGCATCCGGAGTTGGTCACAAAATTGCAGCAGAACGCGCTGTATTTAAGAAAACGGCTCTCGGAAGAGCATATCCGGATGCGCGAATCGAACGGCGAAATTGTGCCGATCATTCCGATCTACACCTATGAGCCGGTGCCGACGCTTACGATTGCAAAGGAGCTTTACGACGCGGGCGTGTATGTCAATTCGTCCCTTCCCCCGGCGGCAGCGCCGCACGAGTGCCTGCTGCGCACGAGCCTGATGGCAACGCACACGACGGAGCTGATTGACGAGGCGGTCGGCATCATGAAGGACATTCTCAGGAGGCATGAATTGTAATGGCGAAAATCTGTGTGATTACGGGCGGAACCTCCGGCATCGGAAAATGCACGGCGGAGGCGATGGCGCAGAAGGGCTATACGGTCTATGAGCTGAGCCGCCGCGCCGAAGGTCTTCCCGGCATGTTCCACATTCCGACCGACGTTACGGACCCCGACGCATGCCAACGCGCCATTGACGAGGTCGTCTCGCAGGCAGGGCGGATTGACGTGATGATCAACAACGCCGGCTTCGGGATCTCGGGCGCGATCGAGTTTACGCCGGTCGAGCAGGCGAAGCGGCAGTTCGACGTGAACTTTTTCGGCATGGTGAACATGAACCGCGCCGTGATTCCCGTCATGCGCGCGCAGAGAAGCGGGCGGATTGTGAACCTCAGCTCGGTCGCAGGCGCGATTCCGATTCCGTTCCAGGCGTTTTACTCGGCAAGCAAGGCGGCAATCAATTCCTACACGATGGCGCTGGCAAACGAGATCAAGCCCTTCGGCGTGCAGGTCTGCTGCGTCCAGCCGGGCGATATCCAGACCGGCTTTACGGCGGCGCGGCAGAAAATCGTTGTGGGCGACGATATTTACGGCGGCAGAATCTCGCGCTCGGTCGCGGGCATGGAAAAAGACGAGCGGACCGGCATGAAGCCCGAGGACGCGGGCGCGTTCGTGTGCCGTGCGGCAACGAGAAAGGGCGTCAGACCGGTCAACACGATCGGGCTTTCGTACAAATTCTTCTGCGTGCTGCAGAAGCTGCTGCCCGCGAAGACGCTCAACTGGCTCGTCGGCATGGTCTATGCCAGATAATAAGAAAACCGGGAGCGGGCGAAATCGCCCGCTCCTTTTTGCGCGGAATAAGCAGAGCGGAAGGCGGGAAGACTGTATGCATTGCGAATGCAGGAAATACTATTGTAATTTTGAACAAAAAAACGTTTCCAAATGCATCAAAACGACGAATTCTCAGAAAACGCAAAATTTTCTCTTCCCAAATGGAAAATATGTAGTATAATATGGACAACGGAAATGGAAACGTTTCCAGCATGATGGAAATCATGGCTTATTTCAACAGGAGGAATTATCAATGAAAAAGTTCATCGCATTGTTCTTGGCGCTGGTTCTGGCGCTGGGTCTGATGGCTTGCGCATCGTCTGCTACCACCGAGACCACCACGCAGCCCGCCGAGACCACCACGACCACCGAAGAAACCAAGACCGAGGAAGCAGCTCCGGCAGAGGAAACTTCCGAAGAAACCGCTCCGGCAGCTGCCGGCTCCGTCTACTGGCTGAACTTCAAGCCGGAATCCGACGAAGTGCTGCAGAAGGTTGCTGCCATGTACACCGAGAAGACCGGTGTTCCCGTCACGGTCGTGACTGCCGCTTCCGGCACGTACAACGAGACCCTGACCGCCGAGATGGATAAGAGCAAGATGCCCACGCTGTTCGTCGTCGGCAACCAGGCAGCCGTCTCCACCTGGGGCGACTACTGCTACGATCTGACCGGCACCCCGATTGCAAACGAGCTGACCACCGACGCTTACAACCTCTATGACGAGGATGGCAAGCTCTGCTCCATCGGCTACTGCTACGAGTGCTACGGCATCATCGTCAACAAGAAGCTTCTGAAGGACGCCGGTTATGACATCACCGACATCACCAACTTCGAGACCCTGAAGACCGTTGCCGAAGACATCCACGCGCGCGCTGCCGAGCTCGGCTTCGACGCTTTCACCTCTTCTTCCATGAGCTCGGATTCCAGCTGGCGCTTCACCGGCCATCTGGCAAACCTCGAGTACTACTACGAGTCCGTCGATGATCCCACCGCATGGGAGACCTGCCCGGCTACCATCACCGGCAACTACATGCAGAACTACAAGAACCTGTGGGATCTGTATATCAACAACTCCGCAACGAACCCCGCGGACCTGGCTGCCGGCGGCTTTGACGCACAGGCTGAGTTCGCAGAGGGCAAGGCAGTGTTCTATTCTCAGGGCAACTGGGAATGGTCCGCACTGGCTGAGAAGGGCATGAGCGCTGACGACCTGACCATGATTCCGTACTACTGCGGCGTGGAAGGCGAAGAAAAAGCCGGTCTGAACTGCGGCACCGAGAACTGCTGGGCTGTCAACGCGGAAGCTTCCGAGGAAGACATCCAGGCAACCCTCGACTTCATGTACTGGATGGTCACCGATGCTGATGCTTCGCGCATGCTCGTCGATTCCTTCGGCGTTATGCCTTATAAGCAGGCAGCCGAGTCCACCAACCCGTTCCTGAAGAACGCCAATGAGTACACTGCCGAAGGCAACTATGTCATGCCTTGGGTCACCAACTTCCAGCCGAACGTTGACGCTTACCGCGAAGCGCTCGTCGCTGCCATGAACCAGTACGACGCCGATCAGACCGACGCCAACTGGGAGCTGGTCAAGACCGCGTTCGTCGACGGCTGGGCAGTACAGTATCAGGCAGCCAACGGCTGATCTCTTGGCGGATCTTTTGCCCCAATGCTGCGGTTTGAAAGCTTGAAATACACAAAGTATTCCTGTGCTTTCAAACCTTGCCTTGGAACAAAATCTCTCGCCAAGCGGCGGACCTTTTGCCCTAGCACGGACAGAAGAACCAACCAAATAACTCTTGCACGGGGCGAGCATTCCGCTCGCCCCGTTTTCCAAAACAGGACGTTTTTCTATCACGCCCAATGCTGCATGAGGCTGCGGGCATGAACTTACCGGAAGTGAGGATGAGAGTATTGAAGCGTAGAAGAGATCCAGCAGCAGTCAACAGCCGCCTGATCCGCCGCCCCATTCAGCGGATGTTCTGGCTGTTCCTGCTTCCGATGACGGCGGCGTTCTGCATCGGATTCGTGTATCCGTTTTTGAAGGGACTGTTTTTGTCCTTCTGCAAGTTCAAGACAACCAGCAAGTGGACGTGGGTTGGCTTGAGCAACTATGTCAAGGCGTTCCACGACGAAAGCTTCCTGTATTCGTTCGGCTATACGGCAGTGTTCGCCATCGTGTCGCTGATCATCATCAATGTCCTTGCCTTCGCGGTTGCGTATGCGCTGACGCAGGGCATCAAGGGAACCAACGTGTTCCGGACCGTCTTTTTCATGCCGAACCTGATTGGCGGCATCGTGCTGGGCTATATCTGGAGCATGATTTTTGACGGCATTCTGAGCCATTACGGCACATCGATTCTGCTCAATACAAAGCTCGGCTTCTGGGGATTGATCATCCTCATGTGCTGGCAGCAGATCGGCTATATGATGATCATTTACATTGCAGGACTTCAGGCGGTGCCGGAGGATATGCTCGAGGCGGCAAAGATCGACGGCGCCAACAAGTGGCAGACGCTGTGGAAGGTCACGATTCCGAACGTCATGCCGTCGATTACGATCTGCATGTTTCTGACGCTGACCAACGGCTTCAAGCTCTTTGACCAGAACCTCGCGCTGACCGGCGGTCAGCCGTATATCATCAACCCCGACGGCACGTCGGTGCATACGACGGAAATGCTCGCGCTCAACATTTACAACACCTTCTATGGGCAGAATACGAACGCCAGAGGTACAGCGCAGGCGAAGGCAGTGCTGTTCTTCATCCTCGTGGCGGCAATCGGTCTGATTCAGCTCAACGCAACCCGGAAAAAGGAGGTCCAGCAGTGATGAAAAACAGCGCATTATCCAAAGAAAAGCAGGCAAAGCGGGCGCTGACGATCTTCTTTGCGGTGCTTTGCGTATTTTATGTGATGCCGGTTCTGCTGGTGCTGCTCAACTCGTTCAAGGTCAACACCTTCGTCAAGACCGACACGTTCGGCTGGCCCAGCGGCGAGAGCTTTGCGGGCTGGAGCAACTTTGTCAAGGGCATGACCTTCGGCAACTATCCGTTCTGGAAATCCGCGCTCTACAGCACGGTCATTACGATCCTCTCGACGGCGCTGATTCTGCTGTTCACGTCGATGGCAGCGTGGTATATCTCCCGCGTCAATTCGCTGCTTTGCCGCGTGATCTATTATCTTTGCGTGTTCTCGATGGTCGTGCCGTTCCAGATGGTCATGTTTACGCTGTCGAAAACTGCCGATACGCTGAAATTAAACACGCCGTGGACGATTCCGGTCATTTATCTGGGCTTTGGCGCAGGTCTGGCGGTGTTCATGTTCACAGGCTTTGTCAAGGCGATTCCGCTGGACATTGAAGAGGCGGCGGCAATCGACGGCTGCGGTCCGCTTCGCACGTATTTCTCGGTCGTTCTGCCGATGCTCCGCCCGACGATGATTTCGGTCGGCATTCTGGAGATCATGTGGATCTGGAACGACTATCTGCTGCCGTACCTGGTGTTGGACCGGACGAACTATCTGACGATTCCGATTCACATTCAGTACCTCAAGGGCAGCTACGGCACGGTGGATCTCGGCGCGACGATGGCTCTGATTCTGCTGTCGATCATTCCGGTGATTGTCTTCTATCTGACGTGCCAGAAGCACATCATCAAGGGCGTTGCCGCGGGCGCGGTCAAGGGCTGAGCGCACGATAACGAAAGGAGCGTGAGCCGGTTGACCATCAAGGATCTGGCAAAGCTCAGCGGGTACTCGTTGGGAACCGTTTCGCGGGTGCTCAACAACCAGCCGAATGTCTCCGAGCAGGCACGCAAAACCATTCTTGCGCTGGTCGAGGAGCACGGTTTTGAGCGCAACGCGAGTGCGCAGCTGCTCAAGCAGCAGAGGACCAAAAGCGTTCTGATCATCGTCAAAGGTACCTCCAACGAGATGTTCGCGGCGATGGTGGAAAAGCTGCAGTCGCTGTTTGCGGATACCGACCATCCCGTGATTGCCGACTTCATCGACGAAGACGAGAACGAGGTCAAGCGCGCGGTGCAGCTGTGCCGGGAGAGAAAGCCGAGTGGTGTTCTGTTCCTCGGCGGCAACAATGAAAACTTCCGCGCGGATTTTGACAAGGTTCTCGTGCCGAGCGTGGTCGTGACGAACGATGCGCATACGCTGCGGTTTCCGAACCTGTCGAGCGTCTCGACCGACGACTGCGCGGGTGCGTCGTGCGCGGTGGAGTATCTGCTCAGAAGCGGGCACCGGAATATCGCCGTCCTCGGCGGCGACCGCGCGATTTCCGACACCAGCGCCAAACGCTACGCCGGCTGCGTGGAGGCGTTCCGGAAAAACGGATTGACATTTGACGACGAAACGATGTATTATACCGGTCGGTATTCGTATGAATTCGGCTACAACGGCATGAGGCAGGCACTTGAAAAGACGAAGGGACTGACTGCGGCGTTTGCGATGGCAGACGTCATTGCCATCGGCGCAATCCGGGCGCTGTTTGACGAGGGACTGCGCGTGCCGGAGGATATTTCGGTCGTGGGCTACGACGGGCTTCGCATCGGAGACTTTTATGTGCCGAAGCTGACGACGATTTCGCAGTCGGTGGAGCTTCTGGCGAAGTGCTCGTTTGAGCTGTTGATTTCCTGCATGCAGGGCGCGCCGGCACAGCATATGACGGTGCCGTTCCGCCTGCTTCGCCGGCAGAGCGTCCGGCAGATCACAGAATAGAGGGATTTTTATGGAACGAAGCAGCGGAATTCTGCTGCATATCACATCGCTACCTTCGAAATACGGCATTGGAAATCTGGGAAAGGAAGCGTATGCCTTTGTGGATTTCCTGAAGCAGGCGGGGCAGAAATACTGGCAGATTCTCCCGCTCTGCCCGCCGGGCTACGGCGACTCGCCGTACCAGGGCTTTTCGACGTTTGCGGGCAATCCGTATCTGATTGACCCAGAAGAGCTGGTGGAAAAGGGCTGGCTGGCAAGAAAGACGCTGGAGAGTGTACAGTGGTCGCAGCGCGACGATCAGGTTGATTTCCGGCAGATGTATGACGAGCGGCTTCATATGCTGCAGGCGGCGTTCTCCGGCTTCCATGAAAACGAACCGGCGGATTTCTGGGCGTTTGTGGAACAGGAGGCAGCCTGGCTGCCGGAGTATGCGCTGTTTATGGCGATCAAGGCACATTTTGACGACCGTCCGTGGCTGGAGTGGCCGGCGGATATCCGCCTGCATCAGCCGCAGGCAATTGCGCAGTACCGCGAGAGCCTGCAGATTGATGTCCGGTTCCACTGCTTCCTGCAATATGTGTTCCATAAGCAGTGGCAGAACTTAAGAGCCTACGCGCACGAAAACGGCGTGCAGATCATCGGTGACGTGCCGATCTATGTGCCGCTGGATTCAGCAGACGTGTGGGCACATCCGGAAAACTTCCAGCTCGGAAGAACCAGACGCCCGCGCTGCGTCGCCGGCTGCCCGCCCGACGGGTTCAGCAAAAACGGGCAGTATTGGGGCAACCCGATCTACGACTGGGAGCGCATGGAGCAGGACGGCTTTTCCTGGTGGCTGCAGCGCATCGGCGCGGCAGGACGCAACTATGACGTCGTGCGCATCGACCATTTCCGCGGCATCGAGAGCTATTGGAGCATCCCTGCCGTCAACAAGACCGCGCGCAACGGGCGCTGGGTCAAAGGACCCGGACTCAAGCTGGTGCGCGCGATTCAGAAGGCGTATCCGGATATCTCGTTCATTGCCGAGGATCTGGGCTTCCTGACGCCGGAGGTTCTGCAGCTGGTGCTCGATTCCGGCTGGCCGGGTATGAAGGTCCTGGAGTTTGCGTTCGACCCGCGCGAGCCGAGCAACTATCTGCCGCATAAGTACGGTGAAAACTGCATCTGCTACACGGGCACGCACGACAATGAGACGCTGTACCAGTGGTGCGGCAAAATTTCGCCGGAGTCCGATGCATATGCGCGGGAGTATCTGGGCATTACCAAAGAAGACGACCTGGCGCAGGCAATCATCGAGGCGGGCGCAAAGTCAAAGGCAGCGCTGTTTGTGGCGCAGATGCAGGACTATTTGGGACTCGGCGGTGAGGCGCGGATGAATGAGCCCGGTACGCTGAAGGTGGAGAACTGGCGCTGGCGGATGCTGCCCGGTCAGGCGGACGCGCAGCTGGCGCAGAAAATTTTGTGTTTGACACAGCAGGCAAAGCGCGTATAATACGCAGTATCAATCGCAGCCCGCACTGTCTGCGAGACAGCGCGGGCTGCATGTTTTGAATCTGGTCTTCGGACCACAGTTTGGAGAATGTGTATGAGCAACGAAGTAGAACAAATTGTACAGCAGACCGAGGCGCTTCTGCGTCTGCGCAATGAGGAAACGCTGCAGGAAACAACGCCGCAGCGGCTGCATGAATGTCTGGGCGAGGTTGTCATGGTGCATATCAACGACAACTGGGTCAAGACGAAAAAGCGGCAGACTGCCGGGCGGCGTGCGTTTTATTTTTCGGCGGAGTATCTGGTCGGACGGCTGGTTTACAGCAACCTGTTTAACCTCGGCATTCTGAGCGAGGTCAAAAAGGCGTTTGCGGAAAAGGGCGTGGACCTTGCGTGCCTGGAAGAGATTGAGGACGCGGCGCTCGGCAACGGCGGTCTGGGGCGGCTCGCAGCGTGCTTCCTCGACAGCGCAGCAACCTGCGATGTGCCGCTGACGGGCTACGGACTTCGCTACCGGTTCGGGCTTTTCAAGCAGAGCTTTGAAAACGGCAGCCAGCGCGAGAACGCCGACGACTGGACAAAGTTCGGAGACCCGTGGAGCCACCGGCGCGACAAGCTGGCGGTGAAGGTCAATTTTGCCAACCAGACGGTCATTGCGGTTCCGTATGATATGCCGGTTATCGGCTTTGAAAACAACACGATCGGTACGCTGCGGCTCTGGCAGTGCGAGGCGGAGAAGGAACTGGACTTTGATGCGTTCAACGCGCAGAACTACGCCAAGGCGCTGGAAACGAAGAACAAAGCCGAGGACATCACGCGCGTTCTGTATCCGAACGATTCGACGTTGGAGGGAAAGCAGCTGCGCATCAAGCAGCAGTATGTGCTCTCCAGCGCGTCGCTGCAGGACATTTTGAGAAGCTTCCGCGAGAATCACGGCTGCGATTATTACCGGCTTCCGGAATTTGACGCCGTGCAGCTCAACGACACGCATCCGGCAATGGCAATTCCGGAGCTGATTCGCCTGCTGCAGCTTGAGGGCATGGACTTTGAGTCCGCATTCCAGATTGCTGCGCGCGTGTTCTCTTACACGAACCACACCGTCATGGGCGAGGCGCTGGAAAAGTGGGATCTGGAGCTGCTGCGCTCGGTGGTGCCGGAGATCTGCGACATCATTGAGAAAATCGACACCAGACTCAAAAAGGAACATCCGGACAGCGGGCTTTTCATTATCAAGGATCATCAGGCGCATATGGCAAATCTCTCGGTGTATGTCTCCACGGCGGTCAACGGTGTGGCGCGGATTCACTCCGAGATTCTCAAAAACGACCTGTTCAAGGACTGGTATCGCTATTACCCCGAGCGCTTCCAGAACAAGACCAACGGCATTACCCCCCGGCGCTGGCTGGGCCTTTGCAACCCCGAGCTGTGCGGACTGATCGAAAGCAAGGTCGGCACCGGTTTCCTGACAGATCTTGACAAGCTCGAAGGACTCAAGAACGGGCTTGATGAGATGACCGTCAAGCAGTTCAACGCGATCAAGCTGGAAAAGAAGCGGCAGCTTTGCGCGGTCATTGAAGAACATGAGGGCGTGAAGCTGGACCCGAGCTTCATGTTTGACGTGCAGGTCAAGCGGCTTCACGAGTATAAACGGCAGCTGATGAATGCGCTTTCCATCATGGATCTTTACTTCGGCATCAAGGACGGCACAATTTCCGACTTTACGCCGACGGCGTTTATCTTCGGCGCGAAGGCGGCGCCCGGCTATGTGCGCGCAAAGGCAATCATCCGGTATATCAACCGCGTGGCAGAGCTTGTGAACAACGACCCGGCGGTCGCCGACAAGATGAAGGTTGTGTTCGTGCAGAACTACAACTGCTCGTATGCCGAGCATATCATCCCCGCGGCGGATATCTCCGAGCAGATTTCGCCTGCCGGCACGGAAGCGTCCGGCACGGGCAACATGAAGCTGATGCTCAATGGCGCGGTCACGCTCGGCACGATGGACGGCGCGAACGTCGAGATCGTCGAGCGCGCGGGACTGGAAAACAACTATATCTTCGGCGCGAGCGTCGAAGAGCTGAACGATATCCGCGAGAGCTACTGCGCGCGCGATGTGTATCACAGCAATCCGCGCATCAAGCGGGCAGTCGATACGCTGGTCAACGGCACGGTGCCGACCGACTCCGAGCTGCGCGAGCTGTATACGTCGCTGCTCGACGGCGCAAGCTGGCATCGCCCCGACCACTATTTCGTCCTCAAGGATCTGCCGTCTTACCAGCAGGCAAGGCTGCAGGCGAACCGCGACTATCGCGACCGCGTGGAATTCGGGCGCAAATGTCTGATGAACGTCGCCTCGGCGGGCTATTTCTCGTCCGACCGCACCATCCGGCAGTACGCGAAGGAAATCTGGAAGATCTAAGACTGCAAAGCCCCGGGCGCTGCCCGGGGCTTTTGTGGGATTCGGGAAAGGAGCAGGACCATGGTTTTTGATACGATATTGCGCGGCGGTACGGTCATTGACGGCAGCGGAAAGGCAGGCTTTCGCGCGGATGTCGGCATGCTGGACGGGAAAATTGCTGCCGTCGGGAATTTAACGGACGCGCGGGCAAGACGCATTCTCGATGTGACGGGGCGGCTCGTCACACCGGGCTTTATCGACATTCACCGGCACGCGGATGCGGCAATTTTCCGTCCCGGGTTTGGAGACGCCGAGCTATGTCAAGGCTTGACGACGATCATAAACGGCAATTGCGGTTTGTCTGCTGCGCCGAGCGGCGGAACATATCAGGCGGAAATCTTTGACTATCTCACGCCCGTGACCGGACCGCTGGAGGCGCGGATGCAGACAGATTCGATGGGCACGTATTTACAGGCTGCGAAGACACTGGCGCTGCCCGTGAACGTCGGCATGCTTGCCGGCGGCGCTACCATTCGCGCGCAGGCGGCAGGCTTCGGCGTGCAGCGGCTGGAAAAGGAGCACTACCGGAAAATTCACCGCGCGATTGAGCGGGCATTGGCGGACGGTGCGTTCGGCGTGTCTCTGGGGCTGGGCTATGCGCCGGAGTGCTTTTATGAAACGCAGGAGCTCATGGAAGCGCTCGCGCCGCTTTCAAACAGCGGCATTCCCATTACGGTCCATATGCGCCAGGAGGGAAGCGGCGTGGAGCAGGCGCTTGAGGAAATGATCGCGGTCGGAAAAGCGCTTCGGACGCCGGTGGAAATCAGCCATCTGAAATCCATCGGAAAGACAAACTGGCGCCGCTCAACGCCAAACATGCTGCGCCGTATGGAACAGGCGCGTGAGGAAGGTGTGGAGATTTACTGCGACGCATACCCCTACACGGCAGGCTCGACGCAGCTGATTCATATTCTGCCGCCGGAATGCCAGGAGGGCGGGCTCGGCGTTCTGAGCGAAAATCTCAGGGAGCCTTCGTTCCGCGCGCACATCCGGCATCGCATGGAAACAGGCGGCGACTTTGAGAATATCTCGCTGCTGGTCGGCTGGGAGAACATCGTCGCTTCGAGCGTGACATTGCCGCAGCACAAATGCTTTGAGGGAAAGACGATTGCGCAGATTGCAGCCATGGAGCAAAAAGACCCGTTTGACTGTGCGTTTGACCTGCTGGCAGACGAGCACTGCGCGGTGAGCATGATTGACTTTATCACTGCTGAAGAAGACATTGAAGCGATCCTGCGCGACGAGACGACCTGCGTGATCTCCGACAGCACCTATCCCACGCAGGGACTGGTGCATCCGCGCGTGTACGGAACGTACGTGCGGCTGTTTGAACGCTATGTGCGCAGGGGTGTACTTTCGCCGGAGCAGGCGGTGCGGAAGGTGACGGCGCTGCCCGCGGCGCGGCTTCGTCTTCCCGGCAAGGGCATGCTTGCGCCGGGTATGGACGCAGACGTCAATGTGTTCGCACTGGAAGGACTTCATGAGGCGGGAACCTATGGAAATCCCCGGCAGAGCGCGCAGGGTATGGAGCAGGTTTTTCTTGCAGGGGAACCTGCAATTCTGCACGGAGAACGGACAGACAACATTTGTGGGAAGGTGTTGGAACGGGTGAAATCCTGACATTTATCACGGCGGACGCAAAAAATGGATTTCCGGACGCTAAAATGTTTGAAACTATGAAAAATGTAAATAATATGGCGCATATGAAGGCTCTTTTTGGCAAATATAATACTGGACACCCGCTTTGCGATGGGCTATAATTCAATAGAATAAAAGATGAATGTGTAGTTTCGTGTCCGGTTTGGCGGATTGCCGTCCGGCGATAAAATAAGGAGGAAATTATTCATGTCTGTTAAAGTTGCGATCAATGGTTTTGGACGTATCGGCCGTCTGGCATTCCGTCAGATGTTCGGCGCAGAAGGCTACGAGGTTGTCGCCATCAACGACCTGACCTCGGCAAAGATGCTGGCGCATCTTCTGAAGTACGACTCCACGCAGGGCAACTACGTTGCGCAGGGTCACACCGTTGATTTCCATGAGGGCGAAGGCGAAGACAACTACATCGTTGTCGACGGCAAGAAGATCGTCATCTACAAGATGCCGAACGCTGCTGAGCTGCCCTGGGGCAAGCTGGGCGTTGACGTCGTGCTGGAGTGCACCGGCTTCTATACCAGCAAGGCAAAGGCACAGGCTCATATCGACGCAGGCGCCCGCAAGGTCGTTATCTCCGCTCCTGCCGGCAACGATCTGCCCACCATCGTCTATAACGTCAACCACAACACGCTGACCAAGGAAGACAAGATCATCTCCGCCGCTTCCTGCACCACCAACTGCCTTGCCCCGATGGCAAAGGCTCTGAACGATCTGGCTCCGATCGAGTCCGGCATTATGTGCACGATCCATGCCTACACCGGCGATCAGATGCCGCTCGACGGTCCGCAGCGCAAGGGCGACCTTCGCCGCTCCCGTGCAGCAGCTGTCAACATCGTTCCGAACTCCACCGGCGCTGCAAAGGCAATCGGTCTGGTTATCCCCGAGCTGAACGGCAAGCTCATCGGCGCTGCCCAGCGTGTCCCGACCCCCACTGGCTCTACCACCATTCTCAACGCTGTCGTCAAGGGCGCTGTCACGGTTGAGCAGGTCAACGCACAGATGAAGGCAGAAGCCACCGAGTCCTTCGGCTACAACACCGACGAGATCGTCTCCTCTGACATCATCGGTATGCGCTTCGGCTCCCTGTTCGATGCCACGCAGACCATGGTCCTGCCCCTGCCGAACGGCGACACGCAGGTTCAGGTCGTCTCCTGGTACGACAACGAGAACTCCTACACCAGCCAGATGGTCCGTACCATCAAGTACTTCTCCGAGCTGGGCTAAAACCCAATCTAAACATTCAACCGGCGGCACAACTTGCCGCCGGTTTTTCTCGGCTTTTTCAGCAAAAACGGGTGCGTCAACTGGCAATAACGACAAAGCTTTGGATGGTTTTTCTGCTTGCGAAGCGGGCGGAACTGTGGTAAAATCTTACCAACAAACAACAGCAGCAAAGGGGGGACGGCGGATGCAGCGGTTCGAGCTTCCGGGATGGAATAGCGGAGCATCACAGGACGCACCCGCAGTCTGCGCCCGGGCATCTTACGGCCTGGCGCAGGCAGGTCCTTTTGCGTGTTTTTGATGCAGCCGATTCCCGTAATGCGGGGGTTGGCTGTTTGCGTTCTCTCGAAAAATCCGCGCAGGCGGCAGGTACCAGCGATACAGAAAGAGGTCAGTCTATGGAGCAGTTCAAGGCGTTTTTGGAGCAATTTCATACCACCGGCGTTTCAGACGCCTACCGGTTTCTCGGCTGTCACGCGCAGAATCGGGACGGTGTTGACGGATTCGTGTTCCGGACCTGGGCGCCGCAGGCGCAGTCTGTGCGCGTGACGGGCGATTTCAACTTCTGGAACGAGGAAGACCTTCCAATGCAGCCCGTGGGCTGCGGCGTGTGGGAGGCGTTTTCGAGGTTCGCTCAGCCCGGTCAGCGTTATAAGCTCTGCATCAAAACAAGAGATGGCAGAACGGTCTATAAGACGGACCCCTACGGAAACCGCTGCGGCGTGCTTCCCGATACGGCAAGCATCATTGAAGCCGAAGACGGGTTTGTATGGCACGACGGGCTTTACCGGGCGCGGCGCAGAAAAGAGAAGATTTTAAACCGTCCGGTCAATATTTACGAGGTGCATGCGGGGTCCTGGAAGCGGCACGAGGACGGAAGCGTCCTGTCCTTCCGCGAGCTTGCGCAGCAGCTGGTTCCCTATGTCAGGGACATGGGCTATACGCATATTGAACTGCTGCCGGTGATGGAGTATCCGTATGACCCGTCGTGGGGCTATCAGATCACCTGCTATTACGCGCCCACACATCGCTACGGCGCGCCGGAGGACCTCAAGTATTTCATCGATGAGGCACATAGGGCGGGAATTGGCGTGATTCTCGACTGGGTGCCGGCGCATTTTCCGAAGGATGCCAACGGGCTTTATGAGTTCGACGGCACGTGCTGTTACGAGCTGTCGGACCCCACAATGAACGAGCACCCGGACTGGACGACGCGCATTTATGACTACGGCAAGCCCGAGGTCCGGTCGTTTCTGATCTCCAATGCCTGCTACTGGATCTCGCAGTTCCACGCCGACGGCATCCGGGTCGACGCGGTGGCGTCGATGCTGTATCTGGACTATAACCGCCCGAACTACAAGCCGAACCGCTTCGGCGGGCGGGAGAACCTGGAGGCAATCGACTTTTTGCGGCAGCTCAACGCCGCGGCGTTCCAGACGGAACCGGCGGTCATGATGATTGCCGAGGAGTCGACCGCGTTCCCGCTCATTACGAAGCCGGATTACGACGGCGGGCTCGGCTTCCTCTTTAAGTGGAACATGGGCTGGATGAACGATATGCTGCAGTATATGTCTCTGGACCCCCTGTACCGCAAGGGCGATCACAATGCGCTGACGTTCTCCATGACCTACGCATTTTCTGAGAACTTTATCCTGCCGCTGAGCCACGACGAGGTGGTCCACGGAAAATGTTCGCTGATCGGGAAAATGCCCGGCAATTACGACGACAAATTCAACAATCTTCGTGTACTCTATGCCTATCAGATGGCGCATCCGGGCAAGAAGCTCAATTTCATGGGCAGCGAGTTCGCGCAGTTCATCGAGTGGAACTTCAAGCAGGGACTGGACTGGCTCCTGCTTGGCTATGAGAAGCATCGGAAGATGCAGCAGTTTGTGAAGACGCTCAACCGCTTCTATCTGGAAAACCGCGAGCTGTGGGAGGTCGACACCGGCTGGGACGGCTATGAATGGATCGAGCCGGACGACCGCGACCGCTCGGTCATTGCCTTCCGGCGCAAGGACCGCAAGGGAAGAGAGCTGGTTGTTGTGTGCAACTTCTGCCCGGTGCTGCGGGAAAATTACCGGCTGGGTCTTCCGAAGCAGGGCTGGTATGTACCGGTTCTGAACACCGACGACGAAGCATTCGGCGGCTACGGGTTTGCGCCCGAAACCGTCCGCACAGAAAAGAAGCCTTCGCACGGACAGATGCAGAGCGGACTGTTCCGCGTGCCGCCGATGAGCGTGTGCTTCTACCGATATCACCGTGCCAGACCCCAAACGAAACCGTAACGGAACAGGAGGAACAAGGTTATGCAATTTCAGAAGAAGCGTTGTGTCGCCATGCTGCTGGCGGGCGGTCAGGGAAGCCGGCTGATGGTTCTGACGGAGAACACGGCAAAGCCCGCGGTCCCCTTTGGCGGCAAATACCGGATTATCGATTTCCCGCTGTCGAACTGCGTCAACTCCAAGATTGACACCGTCGGCATTCTGACGCAGTATCAGCCCTTGGAGCTCAACGAATATATCGGCAACGGTCAGCCGTGGGGCCTCAACTCCTCGCACGGCGGCGTGCAGGTGCTGCCGCCCTATGCCAAGAGCAAAAACTCCGAGTGGTACAAGGGCACGGCAAATGCCATCTACCAGAACATTGGCTTTATCCAGCGCTATAACCCCGACAATGTGTTGATTCTTTCGGGCGACCATATCTACAAGATGGACTATGCGGCGATGCTCCGGTTCCATGAGAGCATGGACTCGGACTGCACGATCGCCGTGCGCGATGTGCCGCTCAAGGAGGCGTCCCGGTTCGGCATCATGAACACGCGAGAAGATGGCTCGATCTATGAGTTTGAGGAGAAGCCGAAGGTGCCGAAGTCGACCAATGCGTCGATGGGCATTTACATCTTCAAGTGGAGCGTGCTCAAGGAATTCCTGGAAGCGGATGAGGCGGACCCCACGAGCGAAAATGATTTCGGCAAGAACATCATTCCGGCGCTTCTCAATTCCGGGCACCGGCTCTTTGCCTATCAGTTTGACGGCTACTGGAAGGACGTCGGTACGATTTCGAGCCTCTGGGAAGCGAACATGGACCTGCTGGGCAAGCATCCGGCGTTCGACATCTACGGACCCGAGGGGCATAAGATCTACGCCAGAAACACGACGAAGCCGGCAAGCTACATCGCAAAATCCGCAGAGCTGCACGAGAGCTTTGTCGCCGACGGCTGCGAAATTTACGGCATGATCGACCACTCGGTCATTTCCACCGGCTGCACGGTCGGAAAGGGCGCGGAGGTTGTCGACAGCGTGATTATGCCGGACGTGGTGATTGAAAACGGCGTTTCGATCCGCAATGCGATCATTGCCGAGGGCTGCGTGATCCGCGCAGGCGCAAAAATCGGCGGGGATGTGGAAAACGGCGAGCGGCGCATCAGCGTCATCGGCAAGGAAAAGGTAATTACCGAGGGCGCGGTCATCGAACCGGGCGCCATCATCTGACGGAAGGGGGACGCGAACATGGAAGCAATGGGCATTATTTTCTCGAATATCTACGACAGCAAGATGGGAGACCTCACCTGGGAGCGGACCTCCGGCTCGATTCCGTTCGGCGGACGCTACCGGCAGATTGACTTCGTGCTTTCAAACATGAGCAATTCCGGCATCCGCAACATCGGCATCATCACAAAATACAACTATCAGTCTCTGATGGACCACCTCGCAAACTGCGAGGACTGGGACCTGCATCTGGGCGAGAATGTGCGCTTTCTGCCGCCGTATGCGACAGGGCACACGGGCGCGTACCGTGGAAAGCTCGAAGCGCTGCAGACGGCGCTGCCGGTTCTGGAGCGCAGCGACACGGAGTATGTCATTTTGTCCGACACGACGGTGCTGTGCGCGATTGATTTTTCCAAGGTCG
>OIWM01000629.1_pt1 | contig 41371 bp, 59 predicted proteins | sample 1587451 | NCBI WGS metagenome assembly OIWM01 (sample SAMEA3888907, study PRJEB22519) | human gut metagenome | biome: human gut; feature: human-associated habitat; material: faeces | place: Denmark | collected 2011 | reverse complement strand
TCCGTCGTGGCGTGGGACAACAGCTCCGTCGTGGCGTGGGACAACAGCTCCGTCGAGGCGTGGGACAACAGCTCCGTCGTGGCGCGGGACAACAGCTCCGTCGAGGCGTGGGGCAACAGCCAAATCGTAGACGCTGCACGAAATAATAACCTCGAAATCAGCGGCAATGCCCGTATAGTTTATAATCCATCAAACATTGATGAATACATAGATTTTTACGGGTTGGATGCGACCGATACAACAGTCAAAATGTATAAAGCCGTGCATTTCTTCTACGGCGCATATCACGCAGACTACGACTGCAAATTTATTTACACCATAGGCGACATTGTTACGCCCGATAACGGTTTCACCAATAGCGTACTAAGCAGCTGCGGTGCCGGTATCCACCTTGCGCATAAGGCGTGGGCAATCAGCTACGGCGCAAACTGGTCTGATCTTGCGATTTTGGAATGCGAATGCGAAAAATCCGATGTGCTTGTACCGCTGTATGGCGACGGTAAAGTCCGGGCGCGCAAAGCAAAAGTGCTGCGTGAAGTACCGCTTGAAGAATGCGGATTGTACGGCGAAATAATTGCGAAAAGAAGGGCAAACGATGAATAAATACACGATCATCATAGCGCAGGTGTGCGCCGTTCTGCTGGCGCTAATAATGCTGATATTGCTTGCGATAGACGGCGGGGTAATAGAAGCCGACGCGGATGGCGTTCCGCCCGAAGTTGATACGAACGGTCTGTGCGTCGTGGAAATCGCAGAAACCGCAGAACCGGAGTACGAGATGTATTTTACCGAGGCAGACGTGATAGCCCTTGCCCGGATGCTATACGGCGAGGCTCGTGGCTGCACGGTAGACAATCAGATGAAATGCGTGTGGTGCGTGCTCAATCGCGTAGATGATACACGCTTTCCCGATACCATTATCAGCGTTGTATCCGCGCCGGGGCAGTTTCACGGTTATAGCCCGGATTTCCCCGTATGGGACAACCTGTATGCAGTTGCGCTGGACGTGCTCACGCGCTGGAGCATGGAGAAGCAGGGCGCGGACGTGGCAAGGGAGCTGCCCGATACATACTGCTGGTTTACGGGATTTAACGGTAGTAATCACTTTCGGGAGGAGTATTAAATGCCCAATAAGAATTTAATTGATCTTACAGGTCAGCGTTTCGGTAGGCTTGAAGTTTTGAAATATAACGGCAATAGTCGGTGGGAATGTAAATGTGATTGCGGGAAAATTGTGTATCCGAAAGGCGGCAATTTGCGAAAGGGCTATATTCATAGTTGCGGCTGTTTGCGCAAGGAAGTTACCGGAGATAATCACCGCACACATGGCGAGACGCGAACACGGCTTTACCGCATTTGGAAAGCTATGCGAAAAAGGTGCAACAATCCAAATGATAGCTGTTATTACCTTTATGGTGGCAGGGGTATTACTGTGTGTAAAGAATGGTCGCAATATGAACCATTTAAACTGTGGGCTTTAAACAATGGTTATTCTGAAGAATTAAGCATTGACAGGATAGAGCCTAACGGGAATTACGAACCCGCAAATTGCAGATGGGCAACAGCGAAAGAGCAAGTTATAAACCGACGCGAAGAATGCTTTAAGCTAAAACATTCTGATGTTCGTTATATTCGGAGGGCATTTAAACCTCGTGACAAGGATTTTAACGGTAAAGCGTTAGCTAAAAAATTCAATGTTAGCCCAAGCGTAATAAGCAACGTTGTACACGGCAACACTTACGCTTATGTCAAATGAATTTTGAGATGGAGGACATAATGCATGAAAGTTCTTATAGCCTGTGAGGAGAGCCAGACGGTGTGCAAGGCGTTCCGCGCAAAGGGGCACGAGGCGTACAGCTGCGACATAATCGAGCCGTCGGGCGGACATCCTGAGTGGCACATACTCGGCGACGCGATAGAAGCTTTAAAAGGTGGCGTGATAACCACGATGGACGGACAGACGCATGATGTGGGGAAGTGGGATTTACTGATTGCGCATCCGCCGTGTACATATCTGTCGAATGTGGCTACAAGGTCATTCAGCCTACGATGCACACCCGCCGAAAAAGTTGTGAAGCGTTGGGAAAACCGAGCAAAGGCAGCTATATTCTTCATGCATTTTATTTTGGCGGACATCCCGCACATAGCCGTTGAAAACCCTGTCGGTTTCATGAACTCGTCTTATCGCAAACCTGACCAGATTATCCACCCATATATGTTTGCTGACAGCGTGAACGATACTGAAAATTATGTGACTAAAGCCACCTGCCTTTGGCTAAAAAGGCTGCCCAAGCTAAAAACAAACGAACTCCCAAAGCCCGATTTAGCTAAATTGGTTGGTAAATACCAAAACGGCAAAAATCGAACATGGGAAGAAATGCAGACTGGCAACAGAAGCAAAACCCGAAGCAAGACTTTTCCTGGTATAGCCGCTGCAATGGCTGAACAATGGGGAGGAACAATATGACTGATACTGATCTCTTAATCCAAAACCTAAGGAGCGAAAACGAAGCGCTGAGAGCGGAGCTTGAATGGAAACAGAAAGAGATAGAGCTTGCGCGGCGGCATGAAGTCAATTGGCATGAGGTTACTTATCGCGCTCTGACGAGCGAGGAAAAAGCCGAGTACATAGAGCGCGGATATGCCGATTATGAAATCCCGGAGTATATTTTTGACTGCCAGATGCCGAACGATGGAGCTGAAATCCTAATTGCCACAAGTTGGGGTGTTGACAAGGATATTTGCTCCGTGGACTGTGATGAGTGCAACAACTTGATCGGGCTGGAAGGTCACGGCGATTGGGACGACGTGCTTGCATGGGCAGAAATGCCGAAATACTTGCACTGTCCGTGCAAATAGAAATGGAGGGAAATGTGATGGACGCCGTTAAGTTTATCGAGGAGCGCAACAGAATGTGTCGCGCATTCGGCAAGTCCTGCGATGGGTGCCCAGCAGTTTACGAGAATGGGTGGGGCTGCGATGACGATGCATGGGACGAAAAGCTCGTTGACACCGTTGAGAAGTGGGCAGCTGAACACCCGCGCAAGACACGGCAGAGCGTGTTTCTGGAGCAGTACCCGGAGGCGAATGTAGGAGAAGACGGTGTGCTGCGGATATGTCCTTGTACAATTTCTGCTTACTACCGTGACAAAACAGGTGGCTGCGGTGACCCTGATATGATATGCGCTACCTGTCGCCGTGAGTTCTGGATGCAGGAGGTAGAGTGATGGAACGACTGACTGAACACTGGGGTGAAGGTCACTTAGACATATGGGTGAAAGACCATGATTACGTTTCTGCGGCACACCGCCTCGCCGAATACGAGGACACGGGGCTGACGCCGGAACAATGCGAAAAAGCAAAGGTCATCATCAAAGCATGGAACAGGAGGGCTGACAATGACTGATACTGATAAAACCTGCGGCAGTTGCGTTAACTGCGAAAAATACACCCGCTGCAACGGCGAAAGCTGGTGGGTGTGCGAAAATTACGTCAAAAGCGTAGGTTGGCCGGTGATCATAACACCGCCGGGCGATACGGCTTGTGAAAACTGGTCGAATGACCCCACAGACAAGGACAAGCCGCAAGACGCGCTGCGATATTTCGTAGATCACTACTGGGATGAGGAGGCAGCCAATGATTAAACCATGCTACGTAATGCGACCGCTAAGCGGAGCAACCCAAATAGACCGTGAAGCGCTGTTACACGACATCGAGCAATCGGTGGTATATACGGCAAGAGAAAAAATAACGAGCGCAGAAATGCGAGGCGCTCACAAAATTATCGAGCGCATTAAGTGTGCGCCTGCTGTCGAGCCTATTTATATTCACGAACCGACAAAAAGCGAGTTCAAGCGCATGGCGGCACAGCTGGACTATGAGCCGATTGTGCATGGGCGGTGGATTATCGGTGTTGATGATGACAACTTTGATGTAAAATGCTCAAAATGTGGATGGACTGATATCTTTGAAGTCGCCGGAATCGCCGCTGTGGAAAGAATCGCTAAAACCATGCATTATTGCCTGAACTGCGGTGCTCGAATGGACGGAGGTGTGAATGATGAGAAACTGGACGCTGCGCCTACGGTTGATGCTGTAGAAGTTGTGCGGTGCAAAGACTGCGAACACGCCGAACGGTATGAGCGGGCAGATGGAACCGCAGGCTATTACTGTGGCCACCCGCAAAACAGCTTTACCTATGGCGAGCGCTGGGATCGCGTATTCAAGCCGGTAAAAGAGACAGACGGTTTTTGCAGCTATGGGGCAAGAAAGGATGAGGAAAATGGCTGAATACATAGACAGAGATGCGATATATACGGCATTTGCGAATGCTTGTACAGACGTACTCGAAAGAGCATCCGAAATTGATTATATTGCTGGCTTTAGCTATGAACTCGTTATAAAAATACTGAACAATATACCTACCGTCAACGTCGCGCCTATAAAGCGGGGACAATGGGAATGGTTTGACGAAGATACAGGAACACCGATTACAGGCTATGAAAGAGAATGGGGCTGGCGTTGTTCTCGTTGCAAGCATGAACTGCCGGACGATTACGACGATCCTGATTATCGCCCGATGTTAGACTATTGCCCCTATTGCGGGGCAAAGATGGACGGAGGTGACAGCGATGGATGAAACAAGTATAGATAAACTCAGCGGTGCAATGTGTGATTTTCTGAGCAATGTTATCCACATTGCCGACGAGGACAACTACGAACGAGACAGCTTCGTAAAGGCAAGTGCAGAAATGTTCAAGATGATGACGGAAATCAGCACATTTGAAAATTTCAAGGTCAAAGATAGGCAAGTGCGCTGCAAGGACTGCGAATACAGCTACGACGAAATAAGTTATCTGTGCTGTTCGCACGGTGTTTGCGTTGATTGTGAAGTACCGCCGAATTTCTACTGCGCAGAAGGGAAAAAGAAAGGAGAATGAATAATGGCGACTAAAACATTTTGTGATCGCTGCGGCGAGGAAATAAACCCAAAGATCGTTTCGACCTTCGTAGGAATGCGGCGGACGCAATGGGGGTTAAACGACTATGATTATGAGCTTTGCGTATCTTGCGCACGCGAGTTAAAACTGTGGCTGAATGAAAGCAATCAAGAAAAGCACATTATTTAAGCTTGCAAGGATTGTTCGGGGATATGCAAGAACCGGCGATAAGAAAGGGGCAAAAATGACACGCGGGGAATATATGCGCAAGGCGCGATTGAATGCAGGGTTAAGCATCGTGCGGCTGGCCGAAATATCCGGCATAGCCCAAACCACGATAAGCTCGCTTGAACGCAAATCACTACGCGGCGGCTGGATAGATACAATAGAAATCCTTGCCGATGCGCTCGGACTGAGTATCGACGAATACGTAGGCCATGAGGTGACTAAGCATGAGTAAGCAATCAGCATTTGCAAAAGCCGTGCAGCGTGAGGTTAACATTCAGCTACAGCTTTACGGGCGAAACCGAATGCAGCTTGCCGAGGATGCTGCGTTTATGGCGGCAAATGAAGTGCTGGGCTTAGGCTCAGGCCGTGCACGGGCATTCGGCGAGGCGTTTGTCAGATACGCAAACGAGATCGCTGATTTGGTAGTAGAAGACAGCAAGGCCGACGATGAGATCGTATATGCAAAAAGCGTCCTTGATCGTCGTATCCGTGAAATAGTGGGCGAGGAAAACTTCTCGCCATTCGATGAAAGGTATGGTAGACGATAATGGCTAAAAACGTAGGCTGGGAAGCCGAAAGCAACCACGACGGCAGCTACACGGTTACCGTTAACGGCAAACAATATTATTGTGCAGATACGCATGAATTTCTGCACTTTTTAGAAGATATCGGCGAAAGGTGGGAGGATAGTGAAATTCGAAAAGGATGAACGCCGCGAGTTTTCGACCGGCGCTGTAAGAGATAAGGCCGACGGGAAAGGCAGATATGAATTGCTGCCCTGGGGGGCGATACACGCCCTTGCACAGCACTGTGAACGCGGTGCTATCCACTATGGGGAAAGGAACGTAGATCGAGGCATACCTCAACACAGCTTGATAGACAGCGGCATACGGCATCTTAGCCTGTACATACAGGGCGACGCGGAAGCGCATCACCTTGTAGCGGCACTGTGGAATATAGCGTGGGCTGTGGAGCAGGAAATAAAACGGCCTGAAATGGTTGATTTGCCCGAACGCAATGAAAAATCAGGAAAGGCGTGGTGAAAATGATAAAAAAGCTACTGCATAAACTGCGAATATGGCTTATCAAAATGCTGAACGCCGTTCCGGCGGAGGACTTTGAGGCGATAGACGCTGCGAACAACATACTTGCGGCAAAGATTGTCGATGGCAGCAAGTCAGCAATGCAGCTTATGCGTAGATACGACTACGCTGTGCGCGAAATCTGCCGGAGGAGCGACACAAGCTTTTACGACTGGTGCTGTGAATACTGTTGCATGACGCACAATTGCCGCCGTGACGGTTGGTGTAATCGTTTCTGGCCGAGGAAAGTACCCGATGAGAAATGACTGCAAGGGCTGCACAGTGCGCCGCGTAGGCTGCCACGCCAATTGCAGCAGCTATCAGGCGTATTGTGCGGAGAATGATAAGCGTAAGGCAGCGGCGCGGAATGAATACCCGGTAAGGGAGCTGCTGGTGACAGGATACATAAAACGTGCAAGGGCGGTAAAGACGTTTACAACTAAAAAATGTTGGAGGTATCGCGGAACATGATAACTCAAAGTCAGTGTGACATGATGTTAAATCACATGCGCGAACACGGCAGCATAACGAGCCGCGAGGCCATGTATGACTACGGCATAGGCAGGGCATCCGGGCGCGTGTATGATCTTCGCAAGCGCGGTTATGACGTTGAAACAACAATGGAGACCGGGGTTAACCGCTACGGCATTCTCACACGGTACGCGAGGTACACGCTGCATGAGGGGTGCTGACGGATATTATGATAGCCGGGCAAAGTGCCCGTTTTGGTCAAAAGGCTCGGCGCGAGAGAATAAGATATTCTGTGAGGGGCCATGCGGTGACGCGAGATTGCAGCTATGGTTTAAGGGCGATGAGCAAAAACGTCGGGTGTATGTGTCAAAATACTGCTGCACACAATATGCCCAATGCCCAGTCTATAAAATCACATTAGCGGAAAAATATTAAAGGGTAGCGCATTAAGCGTTACCCTTGTTTTTTTATATGCAGAAAAAAGTGCGCAAGGTGGGGCTGATTAATGCAGCGCCACCTACATTATTATAAAAGCATGAGTAAATGGGATGATATCAAAACTGAATACATCACCACTGACATAGGCACACGGCCGCTTGCGGAGAAGCACAATGTTTCCTATAGCACCTTGCGGAAACGCGCAGAGCGTGAAAAATGGGCGCAGAAGCGGACGCAGTATAGCGCAGCCAAGGGCGCAGACCGTATTAAAGCACAGTTGGAGATTGACTATCAGGAATACAAAAGCCTGTTGGAAGCCGCTGGGCTGCTGTCAAGCAAGCTGTGTAGCGCTGTAGCACAGTTAACGGATGCGGATATTATAAAGGATAAACGCGGCCTGAAAAGCCTCACAGGGGCAATGAAAGATCTTGCGGAAATCCAAGGTGTTAAATCCGATGCAGATAAACGCGAGCAGGAGGCGCGGATCAAAAATCTTGAACGCCAGGCAGCGCCGGATGCACAGCCGGAGCCGGTGCGCGTGATAATCGCCGGAGCGGACGGCTTTTGCAGTAAGTAGCTATGCCGGAATACTATATTGATTATTTAAGCCCTACGCAGAGCGAGTTTTTATCCGCTGCTGCAAAGTATGTTTTCTTCGGCGGCGCACGAGGCGGCGGCAAAAGCTTTGTTGTGCGTGTAGCCGCTGTGCTGTACTGCTTCAAATACCCCGGCATAACGTGCATGATAATCCGTAAAACATACCCCGAATTACAGGAAAACCATATTGTGCCGCTGACGAATGACTTAAAATGCTATCACGCAGATCGAAAAGAGCGTTTGGCATCGTACAACGATCAGAAAAAGGTTATCACTTTCCCCAACGGCAGCCGCATTTTATTCCGATACTGCGATACGGATAAGGATGCGGAACGCTTTCAGGGTACTGAAACGGACATTTTGTTCCTTGACGAGGGCACACACCAAACCGAGGAACGTTTTCGCAAGCTGACGGCCTGTGTGCGCGGCGCGAACGACTTTCCGCACCGCATTTATGTTACCTGCAACCCCGGCGGTGTAGGGCATGCATGGGTGAAGCGGCTGGCGATAGATAAACAGTACAAAGGCAAGGAAAGGGCGGAGGACTACGTATTCATTCAAAGCAAAGTAACGGATAACAAGCCGCTGATGGACGCTGATCCCGATTACATACGCAATCTCGAGGCGCTGCCGCCTAAGCTGCGCAAGGCGTGGCTCGAGGGTGAGTGGGACATATTCGAGGGAGCATTCTTTGAGGACTTCCGTGCAGCACCCGACAGATCGCTGTGCGAAGAGGCCGGAATAACGCCCGAAGAGGCGATAGAACAGCGCAGATACACGCATGTTATCCCGGCATTTGACTTGAACGAAGGCGCGGCGCGTGGCTGGACGATATACAGGTCATACGACTTTGGCTATAACAAACCGTTTAGCTGCGCATGGTGGGCTATCGACTACGACGGTGTGCTTTATCGCATATTGGAGCTGTACGGCTGCACGGATACGCCGAACGAGGGCGTTAAGTGGACACCGGACGAGCAGTTTAAGCGCATTAAGGAAACGGAAGATACACACCCGTGGTTAAAGGGCAGAAAGATATTGGGCGTGGCAGACCCGTCGATATGGGATGTGTCGCGCGGCGTATCTGTTGCAGAGACCGCCGAGAAGTACGGCGTATACTTTGATCCCGGAGACAATAAGCGGCTTCCGGGCTGGATGCAGTGCCATTATAGGCTTCAATTCGATGCAAACGGCTTTCCGCGCATGTATGTATTCGATAACTGCAAGGACTTTATACGCACGATACCGCTTTTGATGTACGACGAGCACAAGCCAGAGGACTTGGACACCACACTTGAGGATCATATAGCCGACGAGTGGCGCTATATGTGCATGGCACGACCGATAGAGCCGATAATACCCGAAAAACCGCGCGAGATCATTTCCGATCCGCTCAATCAATTTAAAAAGGATGGATACAAAGCAAATGGATATCACTAATCAGTATGATCCGCTCCGCGCGGAGGTTGCGAATGCTCCCGAACAGGCGAACGCCGAGACAGCGGCGCAGGTGATGGGCGTTAAAGCGATAGGCGAGCAGCAGATAAACGAGCTTATGCAGGTGCTTACAAAGTACCGCGCGGGCAAAAACTCCGTCGACAGCCGCATTATAGCCGCCGAAAACTGGTGGAAGCTGCGCAACGACGTTGAAGAAGATAAGGATGGGCATGCAAAGCCCGGTTTCCGTTCAAAAAGCGGCTGGCTGCACAATGTAATCACCAACAAGCACGCTGACGCTATGGACGCATACCCTGAGCCTAACATACTGCCGCGTGAGCAGGGCGATAAGCTTGAGGCGGCTATGCTTTCGAAGATAATCCCCGTAGTGCTGGAAAAGAACCAGTTTGAAACTACGTACAGTAAAGTCATGTGGTCGAAGCTGAAAACCGGCACGGGCGTTTACAAGGTGATTTGGGATAAGAACAAAATGAACGGCTTGGGCGATATCGATGTGCGCAAGTGCAACATCCTTAATTTGTTTTGGGAGCCGGGAGTCGAGGATATACAGCAGTCAAAGTATTTTTTCGAGGTCGATTTTCAGGACGAAACCGAAGTCCGAGCCATGTTCCCGGCTGAGCTGCCGGAGGGCAAGAATATACCGCATGATTTTATAACCAGCAAATACAGATACGATGACCATGTAGACACTACGGACAAAGTACCTGTTATCAGTGCGTACTATCACAAAAACGGCGTGCTGCACTACATACTGTTCGTACCCGGTACTGTACTTTATGCAACGGAGAACGACCCTGAGAGGGCGCTTACAGGCTGGTACGATCACGGCAAGTACCCGTATGTGTTCGATGTGCTGTTTCCCATTGAAGGCAGCCCGTGCGGATACGGCTATGTAGATCTGTGCAAGGCGCCGCAGACCGAAATAGACCTGATGAAAACGGCGTATGTGGAAAATGCAATGGTCGGCGCAAAACCCAGGTACTTTAAGAAAGCCAACTGCGGCGTTAACGTTGAACAGTTTACGAACCTGAATGAAACCATCATAAACGTCGAAGGCAGCTTAAACGACGATAACCTAAAGCCTGTTACGCACGATAACCTTGACGGCAACTATATCAGCATGCTGCAGCTTAGCATCAACGAATTGCGCGAAACCAGCGGCAACACAGAAACCGCAACAGGAACGACAAGCAGCGGCGTAACGGCTGCAAGCGCGATAGCGGCCTTGCAGGAAGCCAGCGGCAAAGGCAGCAGAGACAGCACCAAGGCAAGCTACAGAGCATACAGCGAATTAAACTATCTTGTCATAGAGCTGATAAGGCAGTTTTACGATGCGCCGCGCCAGTTCCGCATCCTGGGCGACGGCGGCGAGGAATTGTTTTTAAGCTATTCCAACGAGCACATAAAGCCGCAGACACAGATGTTTGCCGGATACGATATCGGGCAGCGTGTGCCGGAGTTTGATATCAACGTCGTTCCGCAGAAGCGCACGGCATACACCAAGATGTCAAACAATGAATTGGCATTGCAGTTTTATAATCTCGGCTTTTTCAATCCGCAGCAGACAGACCAGGCGCTTGCATGCCTTACGATGATGGATTTTGACAGTATCGACAACGTTCGAAAGACCATCAAGCAGAACGGCACACTGTTTGACCGATTTAATACGGTACTGCAAGTCGCGGCACTGCTTGCGGCCAAATGCGGTGATGCACAGTCGCTTGCACAGATACAGGCTATAGCACAGCAGGCCAACGTACAGATCAGCACACCGCAGGCGAATATACAGATTGCAGAAGACCCTGCCAAGCGCGAACACGCACAGGTGTCTAACGCCCGGGCAAAGACGCGCGAGGCGGCAATGCCCGATGGAGGATATGCAACGACATGATAAACGTATGCGTAAACAGCACCGGCAGCACATTCGAATTAAAAATCGAAGGGCATGCGCAGTCTGCGCCCAAAGGCGAGGATTTGATATGCGCGGCTGCGACGATCCTTGTGCGCACGGCAGCGGCTATTTTGCAGGAAAGTTCCAAAGATATCACGGAAATTGATATATCCGACGGCAAAGCGCGAATAAAGCTGACTGAATATGACCCTGTGGCGGTCGTTGAAATGTCGGTAATAGTCAAGGGCTTTGTGCTGCTGATGCAGGAATACCCGGAATACATAAAAATTTTCACAGAAACTGAAAAAAATGCGCAAGGTGGGGCTGAAAGCAAAGCATAAGTAAATGCTATGCTGAAAACGTGGGTTGCATGAGACAGCAAGTTCACCTCCTTTAAGATGTCGCCCTGGCAGGCGGCGGCTGTAATAGTCTGCTACATCTCCTTTCTTACGGGCGGAGTTCCCCCTTCTCCGCCCCTTTTGTATATCGCCTTAGTTTAACGGTAAAACGCTTGGAGAGATAGAGATGCAGGTTCGAGCCCTGCAGGCGGTACGACGGACTTGCCCACCTACGGGTAAATAAATAGGAGGCATGTAAATGCACAACAAATTCAGTTGGCTACAGCTATTCGCGGACGGTACCGGCGATGGCGGCGCAGCCACTTCGGGCGAAACATCTGTCGCCGCCGGGCAGAACACGGGCGTTAATGTGTCTGTTGCCGCCGAACAGACAGAACCGAAAACCACGGCTGACAGGCTCGCAGAGCTTGGAGTGCCTAAGGAAAAACTCGGACGGGCGAAATATGGCAAGGCTGTTAATCAGCCTAAAGCCGATGCGCAGGCCGCCGCTGCGCCAAAGGAAGCCATAGAGGCAACAGAGACTAAAGATACAGCAAAGCGGCTTACATGGGATGAAATCATGGCAGACCCCGACTACAACCGGGAGATGCAGAAAGTAGTCTCGTCGGCAAAGACAAAGTACAAGGCGGACGCCGAGGGGCTTGAGAAGCTTGCTCCGGCGCTGCAGCTGCTATCCAAAAAGTACGGCGTAGACTCGGGCGACTATGACGCAATCGCAAAGGCGGTCGCGGATGATGACGAGTATTACGAAGACCGTGCAATGGAGCTGGGCGTATCGACCGAGGTTGCAAAGCAGCTCGAGCGTTCCGAGGCTGTGGCGAGAGCAGCAGAAGCGCAAAAGCAGCAGTTTATCAACGAGCAGAAGCTTATGGAGCATCTGAGCAAGATGAACGCGCAGGCCGTTGAGCTTCAGAAGAAATACCCAAACTTTGATTTGCGAAAAGAGCTTGATAATCCAACGTTCCGACGATTGACCGCGCCTGACCTGATGTTCTCGCTTGAAGATGCATATGAGCTTGTGCATCGTGATGAAATAAAGGAAAGCATACGGCAGGCAGCGCTGAAAGCATCGGTGCAGCAGGTGTCCAATGCTGTGCAGTCGAATAGATCGCGCCCGAGTGAGGGCGGCGTTTCCAAGTCCTCTAACGCTTCCATTCAGACGTTTGATTACAAAAACGCCACGAGGGAACAGAGAGAGGCGCTGAAAGCCCGGATTAGATCGGGTGAAAAGATATATCCCGGGCAGTTTTAAGCCTTGAGCGTTTCCGCGTGGCCTATGACCATGAAAGGAAACGATATGACTAATTTTAATTGGATTCAGATTTTCGCAGATGCAGGCACCGTTGTTAACACCCTTGTAAGCAACGGCACCTCCAACTATACCAACGCATACACCGGCGAGGCGGTCGCGGCAAGCCCTGCTACTAACACGATGGCACCCGAACTTAAGACGTTCTATGACACTGAGCTGCTCGAAAATGCCAGAGTCGAAATGTTCTATGCGCAGTTTGGCCGCAAGCAGAGGCTGCCCAAGAACGGCGGCACCACTGTTGAATGGCGTAAGTTTAACACCTTTGCAAAGGCGACCGAGCTTAAGGAAGGCGTTATCCCCACCGGCCAGCAGTTTGGCGCAACTAAGCTGACTGCATCTATCACGCAGTATGGCACTTACACCTCTATCACCGATAAGCTCGAGATGCGCGCATATGACGATGTCATTCTTGCAGCGACCGAGGAAATGGGCGCATCCGCTGCGGCTACTCAGGAAACCCTTATCCGTGATGCGCTGCTTGTCGGCACTAACGTAATGTACTGCGATAACGTCACCGAGGACGGCACTAAAGTTTCTACTCCTACTTCCCCGGCAACCATGGGCGCAGGCGGCACTACTTCCAGCGGCGGCGGCTCGACTCCTGACGGCTGGGCACTGCTTACTCCCACCATGGTAAACAAGGCAGTTACCAAGCTCAAGAAAGACCGTGTACCCAAGATAAACGGCAAATACTATGCTGTTATCCATCCCTCTGTTGCGTATGACCTGCGCCAGAGTAAGGAATGGATTGAAGTGCATAAGTATGCAGCTACCTCCGAGATCTTCAACGGCGAAATCGGCGAGCTGCACGGCTGCCGCTTCATCGAGGATACCTATGCACCTATTCTCGGCGCAAGCTACAAATATTCCGGCAGCACCACCTACAAGAATAAGTCCGACGGCGTAACTTATGCAACTTACTTCTTCGGTAAGGACGGTTTCGGTATTATCGATCCCGAGGGCGGCGGTCTTGAGATGATCGCCCACGACAAGGATGAGATCGGCGGCCCTCTTAACCAGTTCAGCACCATCGGTTACAAGTTCGAGACCAACGGCGCAACTATCCTTTACCCCGAACGCGTACTCCGCGTTATGTCCGTCAGCTCGTATTCCGCGACTGACGAGGAAAACAAGTAATTATCCCGGGAGGGGCGGAACACTCCGCTCCTCCGCCCGAGAGGAGCAAAACATGACTAAAAAAGCAGAAGATGAAAGAGTTGAAATGTTTATACCAAGAGGCGACAGAAACAGTGACCCCGATCTGTTTGTGTCGATAAACGGCAAAAACTATCTGTTGCCCAAAGGCAAAACAAGCCTCGTCCCGAAAGAAGTGGCAGACGAGATCGAGCGTTCAAACTACGCTCAGCGTATGCTTGACGAGCACATCGACGAGATGAAGTTTGCCGCGCACTAATTAATATCAAAAATAACAGCCGCCATGAGGCGGCTATTTTAATAGGAGAACAATATGACGATTGCAGAAGCAATAGACATTACCGATAAGCTTACGCCCAACGCATACGACGAGACCGAAAAGGTACGATGGCTGCTGACTATTGACCAGATGGTGTATACAGACCTGATAGCCACACACGAGGGCGCGGAGAGGTTTGAAAAGCCCGAGTATGCAGCAGAGGACATAGCAACCGATTTGCTGATTCCCGAACCGTATGCAGAAGATATCTATGTTAATTACCTACAGGCCAAGATAGCGCAGCAGAACGGCGAGGATGCCAAGTACAACAAAGCCGTTCTGTTTTACAACGACGGATACACACGATTTGCGCAGGCGTATGACGCGGCGCACAGGCCGCTGCCGAAACTGACGCATTTCAGGTTTTAGGGAGGACGGTATGCCGACATATATAACTATACCCGAAAGCAGTACGGTTGAAACAGTCGTTGATACCTTCGGCGGCTACAACCACAACTACAAAATCGGCGACGGCGAGTTTTACGATATGCAAAACCTCACGAGCGATTACTACCCGCTCATGGGTAATCGCGACGCGAGGAGCATTATAGCTGCCGGGAAATTTACCGCCATATACGGCATGATCGCCGACGTTGACTCAAATCTTTACGTTGTCGGCAAGACCGCCGATAGCGGAGTCGGGATTTACAAAATCTATCGCGGCACCGGTACATATACCACAACCAAAAAGGTTTTATTAACGGTAGATGGTGTGGCAGATAACTCAATCAGCATATCGGAAAGCACAAAGCAGATGATGTTTTTCTCCAATAAGCTCGTTATTTATCCCGATAAGCTGAGTATTCGAAGCGAGAGCGGCACGGCAACAGATACAACGGAAAATCACGAGTATGAGAAGCTGTACAAATCTATCGAGGCGACGGCCTCGACGGATGCACCGATAAAATTTACGGCTTGCACAGAAGACGGCGAGTCAGTGACCTTTACCAAGAGTGCAACAGCGCCGTCCAGTCCTAAAACGGGTGACTTGTGGCTTGACACGTCGAGCACGGACACCGGCGCGGTGTGGAAAAAGTATATTGCCGGGTCATGGGCTAAGACAAGCGACATAAAGGCACGTATCGTTTTGCCGATGGGGACGATGACCGAAAAAGCAATAAACAAAATCAGCATCGATAGCGGCGACACGATAGAGATATCTTTTACCGACGCGACGTTCTTCGAGGACGATAACTCGGCAAAGTTTGAAGGGCAGCACACCCCGACAAAGCGAGTTATCAATAAGACCAACGAGACAACGGCGGCCGATGGCTCAAAGTCGTATACAGTCGAGCTTATATATGTGTTTGTTGATATCGTAACCGGAGACTTTAACCAGACAGCAGGCAGCATAAAGCTTTATAGGGATGCGCCAGACCTTGACTTTGTTGTGCAGGCGCAAAACCGCATTTGGGGATGCAGATATAACTATGAAGCATCCGAAGATGCCGAGAAAACGAATGTAAATGAGATATACGCATCAAAGTTAGGCGATGAAACCCGATGGTCAACCTACAAGGGCGTTAGCACCGACGCATACCGTGCATCTATAGGCACTCCGGGCGCTTTTACAGGCGTGGCTAACATCGGCGGCAACCTGATTTTCTTCAAGGAAAACTGTTACCACAAGGTCTATATATCCAGCTCCGGCGCACATCAAATCATAGATAAGACCGTGCAGGGCGTTCAGACGGGGTGCAGCGGTTCGGCCACTGTGATAGATGATGTTTGCTATTACAAGTCTCGCGGCGGCGTGATGGCGTTTGACGGCACTCAGGCATATGACATCGGCGCGCCGCTCGGTAACGTGTATTACGTTGCGGCCGAGGGCGGCAGTGCAAACGGCAAGTATTATCTATCCCTCAAAGACACAAGCGGCAAATGGTCGCTGTTCGTGTACGACACAAAGCGCGGACTGTGGCACAAGGAAGATGAAAAGCACGCGCTTGCATTCTTCTCGATTAACAATGAAACATTCTTCGTCACCGAGGACAGCAACGGATACGCAATAAACCTTATATCCGACTACACGAAAACAGGCAATGAAGAAGCCGCATTTGAGTGGGAAGCCATAACGGGCTTGCAGGGCTATAACTACACCGGTCAGAAGTACATAAGCCGCTTTAATCTGCGCATGATGCTGCCCAAAGGCTCGGAGATGATGATCTACATCGAATACGACAGCTCCGGCGTTTGGGAAAAGCAAGGCCGCATAAAAGGACAGGGCACAACGACATTTATGGTTCCCGTCAAGCCTAAGCGCTGCGATCATTTCAGAATTAAGCTTTCGGGTCATGGCACGGTGCGGCTCTACAGCTTTAGCAAGCAGTTTGAGGGAGGTACGGATATCAAATGATAATAATACCTCAGCCACCGCGAATATCCGGCACATCCGAGGAAAAGGTAACTCAGCTGCACCGATATACGGCGCAACTTGCCGAAAGTCTCTCGGTGTGGCTAAACGTAGAGGGCGCGGCAAGCGATACAAGCAGCCGAACGAGCACAAGCAGCAGCGTTGTTGTTGCCGAGGTCTCATCGGACAGCAACGTTGCTTACGGCACATTCCAAATGACATACGGCACGGAAGCGGAAACAACAGTGAGTGTGAGCTTTGGCAGCAAGGCAAAGTTTGCAGACAAGCCTGTTGTTATATGCTCACAGCCGTTTTCAGATCGCAATATAACGATAAAATCCGACAACGTAAGCAAAACCGGCTTTACCGCCTCTCTCCCCAAAGCAGACGAGGCCGGGAGCTGCACAGTGATGTATATAGCAGTCGGAAAAGCACAGGATTAACGGAGGATTTATATGCCTACATGGAAAGCATGGAAAGACAAGAATAATAACGTATTTTATTTTGACAATGATCACGACTACCAAGCAGACATAAATGCAGCTGTTGCAAAAGGCGACACGGCGGCAGCAGCTAAAGCATGGGATTTGAGGCGCGCAAAGGGAGAGGCTAACGGCCTTAATCTTAAGATGGGCAATACAAACCCCTATGGAACAACCGGCGGTATTTACAACGGCACAAGCTACAGCAATTCTATAGACTACGGTCTCAGCGCCGATGCAAAGTTTGCTGCCGGAGACATAGAGGGCGCGAGAGAGGATGAGCGAAAAGGAAACGCAAAAATCCTCGGTAATAACATGAATTTAGAGCTTCGCAACAAATATGGAAGCTACAGCGACACCGGCAAAGACACACCATCGACGGATTACAACTCCAAGTATTCCGAAGATTTGGACAAAATCCTTGGTTCAATTACCGATGCAATAACTAATGCTCCGACTATTTCCATGCCGGGGTATTCGGCACCGACATATAATCCGCAGTATGATGCGCAGATAGACGAGCTTTTGAACAAGCTTTTGAACCGTGAGCCGTTTGAATACAACGAGGAGTTAGACCCGCTGTATCAGCAGTATAAGGATATGTACACAAAGCAGGGGCAGCTTGCCATGGAGGATACAATGGGCCAGGCGGCGGCGCTCACTGGCGGCTACAGCTCAACGTATTCTCAGGCGGTCGGCCAGCAGATGTACAACGCATATCTCAACAAGGTACAGGAGATGCTGCCGGAGTTCTACGATAGGGCATACGGTCAGTATCAGGACGAGGGCACAAATCTGAAAAACCTCTACAGCATGTACATTGACCGTGATCAGGTCGATTTCCAGCGCTATCAGCAGGAGGTCGCAAACGCACAGGCGGCATATCAGGCAGCTGCGGCTGCGGCAAGCATGGCATATCAGCAGCAGCAGGATAACATAAGCAATCTTGGCAACCTGTATGGCCTCGTTTCCGGCGCGGATGCAACGGATTATGAGCGGTTCCTCAACAACTGGAACATGAACAACACGCTTGACCAGCAGGAATACAACAAACTCATTGACAAGTGGAATCAGGACATGCAGCTAAATGAGAGCAATTACAACAGGCGACAGGACACCCAGAAGCTTGCACAGAGCCAGATTGACGCAATCATTGCGGCCGGCGGCACGCCCTCTCAGGTGCTTATAAGTGCATCGGGCTATGACCCGTCATATATCAACTCCCTCATGAGCTACTATCAGCAGCAGGCGGCGGCTCAGACGGCGGCACGAAGCGGCGGCAGATCAGGCGGCGGTGGAAGCAGCAGAACATATCCGAGCGATAAGGATTATAAGGTCAATAAGGACGGAAGTATTTCGGTCAAGAAAGTGCGGCAGCTCAGTTATCAACCCGACGAGGGCGTTTTCAAGTGGAACGGTAATCAATATACGAGCGTTGACAGTTTGCTGGACGCATGGGAGAAGGAATCAGACCTTACCAACGATGATATTAATATTCTCAAGCGCAAGCTTTATTCGCAGATGGGCAGAGGGTAATGCGAGGTATAATGAATGGCTAAAAGAATCAACAGGGAAGAAATAAAGGCCGAAGTAAAAAGGCGGCAGCAAAACGCAGCGAGAGATTATGCCGAAAAAGCCAATTTGATAGCCGCTGGTTATAAAACCGCAAAAACAAACAGCGCCTCCGGCTCTGCCGGTAAAAAGCCAATAGAAGCAAGCAATTCCAAATCGAACGTACTTTCTCAGATCGATGAGATACGAAACGATCTCGGCAGCAGAAATAAACTTAGCGCAGATGCGCTTATGGCCAATAACCCGGCGTATGTATACACGAAAGCATACGGCGACGGAAAAACAGGCGCGGCGGCGAACAGGCCGGTAAAGGGCACGGCGACACCTCGCAGCCGCTTTGAGCCTGCCGAAACCGGCAGACCGCTCGGCAGAGCATCGGCGCAAAGGGCTTTTACGTCTACGCCCACGGGCAATTTCAAGGGCGAGGCGATTTTAAAAAGCGCACTTTCTTCATCGGGTGCGGCCTATAAGAAGCTTGGCGCGGATGTTATGTCCCCGACCGGCAATCTTTCAATGGGTGAGAGCGCACGAGCGGCAATAAACGAGGCCAAGACTGCGAAAAAAGAGGGCAGGCAGGTCAGGCCGGGACAGGCGCAGCGCAAGGCGGAGCAGGAGAAGATAAAAAGCTTTAATGACGGCTGGGCCGGAGATTTCAAGCAAAAGCTGCTGGAAAGCGCCGAGGAAAGTTCAAAGCGCGCGTATGAGTACGAGCAGGAGGCAAAGCAGGGCTTGGGCAAATTCGGCCAGGGCGTTGTTGACTTCGGCATAGCAGGCGCACAGTTTGCCGGTGACGCGCTGCTTAACGCTGTTGCACCCGGCACAGGTATTGCAGCAATGGCAGGACGCGCATACGGTTCTGCCTCACTGGACGCACAGCAGCGCGGCCTGAGCGAGGGTGAGCAGCAGATATCCGGTTTAAAGAGCGCGGCTATTGAAGTGCTTACGGAAAAGCTCTTCGGTTCGGTCTCCAAGGTCGCATACGGCAAGGGCATTATCAGAAACGAGAGCCTTGTCAACAGCCTTGTAAACCGCCTTGCAAAGACAGACAAAGGCCGCACGGCATTAAAGGTCTTAGTCGGTGCAAATGAAGAGGGCATGGAGGAAGTGCTCTCGGATATCCTCAACCCTATCGCAGATCGCATACTAAAGCTTGACGATGGTAAAGGTGACTGGTCAGACCTTGCCGATGATTATGACACTCAGCAGATGCTTGAGGACTACATCATAGGCGGTGCGCTCGGCCTTGCGGGTGCCGGTACAAACGTTGTCAGCGGCCAGTACAGAGCTGAGAACGCGCAGCAGAGAGCGTATGAGGAATATCAGCGCCAGTTAGTCAATGCCGGTCTTGCCACGGAGCAGGGCGGCGACGCGCAGCTTACGGCAGAAAAGTATAAAAGCATCATTGATCAGAGCACACAGCGCGGCAAGCGCAATCTCAGCGACAAGGAAACTGAGAACCTTGAACGGCTAATGACTATCGGAACGGACACACAGACGGTGCGGGATATGCTTGCACAGTCGGGTGTACTCGTCGATGATAACACGGCACAGGCAGCAGCGCTTGCAGCGAGCGGTCAAAAGCTCAGCAGTACGCAAAATGCGGCGATAGGCAATGCCGCTGTGCAGGATGCTATAAATCAGATGGCCGGTAACGGCGTTGTTGATAATATCCGCAGAACAGCAGCGAACGAATACAGCAAGCCCATTGTCATAAACAGCATGGCGCGGCAGTACGAAGTTGCGCCGGAAGTGGTCGAGCGCACATACAATCTCAATCCGACAGCGCCGCAGGCGTTTGAAATGGCGTTTGATGCTGTGTATCAGATGGGGCAGCAGGGCGCGAACAAAGAGTCGCTCACCAAAGTTCCCGTGCTGAACCGCGCACAGGCGGAGATAGCCTATAACATGGGTGCATCTACAACTCAGGCGGCGGTTGACAATGCAGCCGTGCAGGGTGATAATGTAAGCCCACAGGGCAATAATCAAGTAAGCAACGCAGCAAACAACACAATTCAGGAGGTAAACAATAATGGAGTACGTCTACGCGTCAGCAGCCAACGGCTTAACGGTCAGAATACCGAAGGACAAATACCCTCAGTGGAAAGAGGCACAGTCGAAGCTTACACCGGAACAGATAGCGGCAGACAAAGCGGTTATAGCGCAGCTCAAGGCAAAGCTGGGCAAAAAGTAGTCTATAACGGCGTAGAGCAAGAGAACGTCTACTACTCCGGAGAGGACACCGAGAGCATGAAAAAAGGCCGTGAGCTTGCAAGAAGCTACGGCTATAACGTCACATATTTCGAGGGCGGCAATATCAAGGACAGCGGCGGCGAGTTCAGAGGCATGGTCGATACCGAGAGCAAAACCGTTATGGTGCGTTCAGACCATCCCGACATATCCGCAGAGCAGATAATGCGCCACGAGATGGGGCACGCGGCAATTGCACAGGGCGATATAAGCCTTGACGAGCTGCGCAGCGCTATGCTTTCAGACCTCTCGGAGAAAGAGCTTAACAGCGCCGTCGAGGTCTACAGGCACGCATACGGCGACACGATAAGCGAGGCCGAAGCGTTTGAGGAAATGTGCTGCGACGCGCTGGGCAAGATAAACATCTTTGCCGGAACGGAGCACGACAGCGCAAACTACGGCAAGGTGCAGGAGAGTTTCCGTAAACACACCGCCGAGAGAACCGGCAGCAAGGGCAGAGCACCGCCGAAGGGCGGGGAAATGTATTCGCGCGAGGCAAGCCTGACCAATGCAACAAAAGCCATTCAAAACATGGGCAGAAAGAGTATTAACGACTTCACATCTGCGGATATTGAAAAAACACGTCCTTTTGCAGAAAAATACTGGCGCGAGATGGGCACAAAATCACCGTTTTTCAGGGCGTGGTTCGGAGACTGGCGAACCAATGATAAAACTGCTGCTGCCGTGGTCAATGTAGGCGGCGGAAGCTTTAAGGCCGGAAAGACAGTTAACAAAGACACCGGTACAGTTCTTTCGTGGGGAGATGTTCTTAAGAAGGAGACAATTGTTCATCAGTCGAGCGGTAGCGTAGCAAGTCGTGCGCTGGGTGCGATAGAGGATATAGTTGAAAATGCGATATTGCTTGATACTTACACTTCAAGTCTTTCAAGTAAGACGAAGCTGCCAGGGACGGCGTTTATGCATAGTTATTATACTGTCGCAAATTACGAAGGAACAGATTACCTGCTCAAGCTGTTCGCAGAGGAAGCGGTTTCACTGAAAAACGGCGAGATATTCACTCGTGCGTATGAGCTTAAAGACATAAAGAAAGTGGCTGCACTGCCTAACGGTGTTCTCTCCCAAACAGGAGGCTTAACCGATGGCAATACATCCACTACACTTACAGTAGCAGATATTGCTGCGATTGTCAAGAAGTACGACAAAAGCTATAATCCCAAGCCAGCAAGCAAGGTCGTTAACGAGGATGGTACACCGAAATTTGTATATCATCAGACAGAAAATGAGTTCACGGTTTTTGAAACGAGACGCGAAGGCGCAGGCACAAGGGATAATGGAACACCGTTTGGCATATTCCTCAAGAGCAGCAACAAAGACATAGGTCTGCGCGGCAAAAAGCAGATGGCATTGTATGCGAGAATAGAAAACCCACTCCGTGCGAAAAACAGGAGCGAATTATTAAAAGCTATGCAAAGCATGTCTTCTGAATACGCAGAGATCATAAATCGGCACGAAGCGCTTGACCGCGAGTACAAAGAAAAAACTCAATCAGCAATGAGAGAGTTCAAAAATTACATGATCGAATGGAGAGCTGATAATCCCGGAGTAGACAGCCGTGCGCTGTATGATGATGCGAAGTTTAACGAACTGTTCGAAGCTGAGGATACTCTCGCAAGTGAATGGACAGAAAAAGCGGACATGTTGTCTACAAAAGCCAAGGAAGCACTGACAAAAGCGCTCGAAAGCAATGGCTATGATGGTGTTATTCTTGAAAGAGATGATGGCAGTTTCGGACGCAGTACTGATGCCTATATTGCCCTGCGTCCCGAACAAGTTAAGTCCGCAACTGATAACATCGGCACATTTGACAGCAGCAACCCCGATATCCGCTATTCCCTTGAGCCTGTAAAGCCGATACAGCCGAAGAACGGCGAGTGGGAGCGAGGCAGCACAACGGACGAGGTGCGAGCAAAGCATCCTGATTTGTGGGCGGTCGATGCTGAAAGCTCGGAAAGCAGAAACCCGACGCAGATAAGCGGCACGGTAAAAAGCTATCGCAAGATATACGATGCGCTCAAAGCGGAGGGCTTTAACGGCACTGTGCTTGATGCTTCAAGCGGTTTGGGCTACGGTACGAGAGCCGGTATTGAGGAATACGGGTTTAACGTCGAGGACATAGAGCCGTTCCCTGACAGTTCATACAAACCAAAGTACACCGATTACAGCAAACTTCACAAAAAATACGATGTGATAATCAGCAACGCCGTTTTGAATGTTTTACCTCAGGATCAGCGAGATGCGCTTGTCGTAAAAATGGGACAAATGCTTAACGACGGCGGCAGAATGTTTATCAATGTTCGCGGTACAGACGTTCGCAATGCATCAAGTAAAGTGCCGATTGATGAAGCTAATATGGAATACTATATCAGCAACACCGGCAGCTATCAGAAGGGCTTTACAAAAAAAGAGCTTGTGGCATATCTATCCGATGCGCTCGGAAAGGATTACACGATTGTAGGCACAAACAAATTTGGCGCGGTCAGCGCGGTTGTAACCAAACAAGCGGAAGTATCAAAGAAATTTTCCCGCGAGCCGGAGAGGCTCAACGAGCTGCGGCGGCAGAATGAAACCATGCTCGCTCAGGCGACAAACGAGGACGCGGCAAACGAGAACGAGCGCGGCCTTATAAAGGACTATAAACGCCAGTACGACAAGGTTAGCGGCATTGTCGAAAAGCTTAACACGGCACGGCAGGAGTTGACTGCGGCAGAGAACGGCGGCGACAAAAACGCCATAGCGGCAGCCCGAAATCGTTTTACCCTGCTTAGCAGAAAGTACGCAGAGGAACACAGAAAACTCAGCGATTATGTCAATATTAAGGCTTTGGGCAATGTCCTTGCGAGGGTAAAGGATAGAACGGGAGAAAATCCGCTGCCCGAAGGCATGGGCGCGGCTTCGGCAGAGTTCACGGGAGAGGAAACCGTGGGCGAACGCTGGGTAACGGAGGCTCAGGGCGAGGGCGACAGCGCACTGCACCCGATAAGCAAGGAGCAGGAGGCAAATCTCGCCGAACAGCAGCACAGAGCGCCGCAGGAGATACCAAAGAAAGACCTGAACGGCAAGCTCACGAGCAAGCACGTTTCCACCATAGCCAACAGCGGCATGACACCGGCTGAGTTCTCCGACGCGCTGAGAGAGGACGCGGCGCTGGGTAAATTCTCGCACATTGCATACTCCGACGAGGAAGCGCTTAAAAAGGCCGAACGCGCTATCTCTGGCGGCGGCTGGGATCAGGCGCTTGCAAACTACAAGGCCGAGATAAACAGCGGCAGAGTATCGAAGGATAACACCGTTATGGGCATTGCCCTTTACAACAATGCCGTCAACAGCGGAGACTACGTAACGGCGATGGACATTGCATCGCTCATGGTCAAAAACTCCACGAACACGGCGCAGTCCTTGCAGGCTATGCGCATTCTCAACAAGCTTTCGCCCGAATGCAGATTGTACCTCGCGGCAAAGTCGATAGAGAACATCGAGGAAGACCTCAACGAGCGGTACAAGGACAACAAAGCGGATATACATGTTGACAAAATCCTTTACGATGAGTATGCCAAGGCGCTCAGACAGGGCGACGAGGACGGCATAAAAATCGCGTGGGCGAACATAGAGCAGAGCGTAGCACAGCAGATAAACGCGACATGGTACGAAAAGCTCAACAACTTCCGTTATCTCGCTATGCTGGGCAATCCGAGAACACATATCAGGAACATTGTAGGCAATGCGTCCTTTGCGCCGGTAAGAGAAGTAAAGAACATTATAGCGTATGGCATCGAGAATATGGTTGACGCTAAAATCGACGGCGGCATTGAGCGCAGCAAGGCAATACTCAATTCCTCGAATGCGACGGATAAAGCGCTTATTGACTATGGAAAGATGGATTATGCCGCGATGCAGGACGTTATCCTTTCGGGCGGCAAGTACAACGACAATTTCAGTGGAATAGACAACAACAGAACTATATATGATAAGGTCAAGCCGCTTGAAACGCTGCGCAAAGCCAATTCAAAGGCGCTCGACAAAGAGGACGCTTTTTTCTGCAAAAATGCTTACGCTTATGCGCTTGCACGGTGGTACAAGTCAAACGGCATAAGCGCGGAGCAATTGCTCTCCGGGCAGGTCGCCGACGAGACTGTTGCCAAGGCACAGGCCATCGCCGTCAAGGAAGCGCAGAAAGCCACATACCGCGACATTAACGTGTTTTCGCAATGGGTCAGCAATCTCGGCAAAACAAGGTACAAGGCTGTAAACGTGCTTGTAGAGGGCATTCTGCCGTTCAAGAAAACCCCGGCCAACATCTTAGCCCGCGGTATGGAATACTCACCGGTCGGACTTATAAAGTCTCTGTGGGACATCCGAAGAGTCAAGGCATATGTAAACGGCGACGTTGAAAACGGCATGAGCCCGGCAGAGTTTATAGACGAAGTTTCGGCAGGGCTTACGGGAACGGCACTCGTGGGGCTTGGCGTGCTTTTGGCCTGGCAGGGCATGTTGCTTGGCGGCAGTGGTGACGACGATAAGCAAAGCAAATTCGATGAGCTGAGCGGAAATCAGAAATATGCACTTGATTGCGGCAGCTTCAATATAACGCTTGACTGGCTCGCGCCGGAGAGCATGCCGGTATTCGTAGGCGTGGAGCTGTATAACTCGTGGAGCGGCAAAAATGACAGTGCAAATTGGTTTGACGGTCTGCTGAAAGCACTTGCCAGCGTGACTACTCCCGTGCTTGAAATGTCAATGCTGCAAAGCGTCAGCGACCTTATAAATAACATTGGTTACGTAGATGACGCAAGCGGCATGTATAAAATACTCTCCAAGTCCGTGACAAGCTACTTGACGCAGTATTTCCCCACCATTCTCGGACAGGCTGAGCGCACATTTGAGGAAACCCAGCGCGAGATGACCTATGTCGACCGCAACAGCGCTGCGAGTACGGAGCTGCAATACATGTGGGGCAAGATCGCAAACAAGATACCGTTTTACGATTTCAGTCAGATACCGTACATCGACGCATGGGGGCGCACGGAGGAGACCGGCAACTTCTTCGTGAGGGCGCTTAACAACTTCGTCAATCCCGCATACGTCAAGAAGGAGCGCCCGACGGAGATAGACGGAGAGCTCGAACGGCTTTACGATCTCGGCGAAACAGGAGTGTACCCCACTCGCCCGAAAACAAATGTGCAAATAAAAGGCGAATATCTGACAGCCGACGAGTATGTTGCATATTCCACGCGAAAAGGGCAGCTGTCGCTTGACCTTGCGTCGCAGTTCATAAACAGCGCGGAATACGGCAGGGCGAGTGACGCTGAGAAAGCATACCTGATAAAGAAAGCTTATGAGTATGCTAACGACATTGCAAAGTACGAGGTCAACAATGATGTGGGCTTTGGCGCGAAGTGGGAGGCAGAAGCGTATAAGAGCAGTAATCCCGGCAAAGTCGTGCTCGATCACTGGACCGAATACTACGATAAAAACTATAGCGACAAAGAAAAATAAAAACATGCGGAGGTGGGGCTTAATAAGCCCTGCCTCCTTTTGTTATGCTGAAATCAAGAAGCAAAAAAGGAGGAAAAGCCTTTTGACAACAATCATGATCGGCAAAGCTCTGGCGACGGTGACGGAAAACGAAACCCTAACCAGCGGCATGATAAATGCAAAGATAAAATTCGAGTTTTCAGCCGATTGGCATTCGGGAATAAGCAGAACCGCGATATTCACGGCAGGCGACGTTACAAAGGTCGTGCTCGATTCGTATTGGGAAAACAACGTCTGCTCCATTCCGCAGGAGTGCCTTGAGAAAAGCGACGAAATACTCATGGTCGGCGTGTACGGCGTGGACAACGCCAACACGGTTGCGATACCTACGGTGTGGGCGACGGTCGGCAAGATACGCAAGGGCTATGAAGGCTACGAGGACGTATCAACCGGCACACTGCCTATCTGGGCGCAGGTACAGTCAGCAGCGGCACAGTCGGCACAGGCGGCAAAGGACGCGCAGACAGCGGCAGAAACCGCACAGGGCAAAGCCGAGACTGCACAGAGCAAAGCAGAAGATGCGCAGGGTGCCGCAGAGCTTTGCGCAACGGCGGCGGCAGGATACGAGAGCGGCGCGAAAAGCGCGGCAGTCACGGCAACGGCAGGCGGCAACATGGCCAAGAGCTGGGCAGTCGGCAGCACAGGCACACGAACCGGTGAGGACACGAACAACGCCAAGTACTGGGCTATGGCCGCACAGGGAGCTGCCGGCGGCGGCGTTACGAGCTTCAACGGGCGCGGCGGCGCGGTTGCACCTCAGAAAGGCGACTACACCGCCGAAATGGTCGGAGCGGACGCGCAGGGCGCGGCAGAGACCGTGCAGGACAACTTGAATACCCACGCGGGAAACACCGTCATGCACATTACCGCCGCAGAGAGGACGGCGTGGAACGGAAAGCAGAACGCTTTGACATTCGATACAGCACCCACGGAGGGCAGCACAAACCCGGTTACTTCGGGAGGCGTAAAGGCGGCGCTTGACGATCTGCCTCAGCCCATCATCGGCACCGCGCCGCCCACGACATCGACCGTCGGTGTTGTCGGCCAGGAGTACATCGACACGGCGGCAAAGCTTGTTTATCACTGCACAGCGGCGGCGGCTACGGGGTATACGTGGATATCCGCCGACAAAAACCTGCAAGACACAAAGCAGGACAAATCTACGGCTATCACCACATCGAACATAGCAAGTCAAACCGTCAACAAGGCGAAGTACGCGACCGACGGTGTAGCGGTCGGAACGCCTGCACTGCGCAATCAGTATTTTGCAAGCGCGGAATCGACACCGACTGTAAACGGGCAAATATGCTGGGTGTACGGCTAAGGAGGCTCGGATATGGCACACAAGACTTTAATCAATGGTACTTCCTATGATATCAAAAGAGGTAGAACCTTAATCGGCGGCACTGGTTATGACATCAAAAAAGGCCGAACGCTTATAGATGGTACCGGGTATGATATCAAATTCGGCGTATCTGTTGAAGAGCTAGCCGTTGGAACAAGCGTGTATATGAATGTCGGAGGTGTACGAAAGGAATTTATAATCGTGCAGCAGGGTAATCCTGATACGACAAAATACGACGCAAGCTGTGACGGAACATGGGTAACGCAGAAGCAATTCGTCCACACAGGTATATGGAGTCCCCAGTATAACATCTATGAAGATTCAACTATCCATAGCTACTTAAACAGCACCTATCTAACATCGTTGGACGAGAATATTCAGCGGCTCATAAAGCAAGTTAAAATCCCTTATCTACAAAACGGCACTCTTGCCAACAGCACACTTTCAATAGGTGAGAACGGATTAAGTACAAAAGTATTTGCGCTGTCAAAGAAAGAAGTCGGTACGACTTTAGGCGACGATCGTTATATACCCGACGATGGCACAAAATTGGATTATTTTATTGACGGTGCTAACGGCAATGCACGTCGAGCTGGTTTTGAAAGAACTGGTATATCTAATAGCTATGCTTTGCGTTCTCCGTGGACTGCCCCGGATTATACAAACGCGGTGTGGAGCATTGGCATAACTGGCGTGGTAGATCATGCCGGTGAGGCGTGGAGTACATCCGCTAAAAATGACATGTATTATCTTGCCACATTCATCCTCCCATCTGATGATGCAATAATAGACGATAATTTCAACATCATACCCGCATGAAAGGAGACACAATGACCTACATCAAAGTAAATAACACACTATGCCCAGCAAAAATAGACGGCAGAATAGGCGACTACGAGTGGGACAGGCGCGACACGAAGTCTATCACTCTTACGATGGCGTATGCGGATGTGCTCGCGCTGCTGCCGAATAACACGCCGTGGAGCATCGTACAGAAAGACACCGTGCAGAAGATAGGCGAGGACGGTCAGCCAATGGTTGACGGCAGCGGAAATCCCGTAATGGAAGAAGTTACCAACGAATACGACAACTCGGAATATAGCATGAGCGGCGTTATCCGCGATAACCGCGACGGCACTGTTACTATCAAAATGGGTAAGCCGACGGAGATAGAGATTGTGACGATAAACGCTATATCAGCAAGCGACCTTGATAACGCCTACAGGGAAGGAGTAAACAGCATATGACGAAGACAGAGGCCATGACCAAAATGAAGGAAAAGGGCGCGGACGATGCGCTCAATCTGCGCGGACGCGCAAGCACGATGGACGGCACGGCGATAATCGCGGAGGAAAGCAAAGTGCCCGATTTCGACGCGCAGAAGGATTACAGCGCATGTCCTGACGGTACGCCGGTTGCGGACGAGGGGCAGGTGTGGACGCTTATACAGCCGTACAACGCCGCGAATTATCAGGGCCGGCCGTCAACGCTTCGCGCTCTGTGGGGGCTGTGTCACACGAAAGATCCTGCAAAGGCTAAAGCATGGGTAGCCCCTCTCGGAACGAGCGGCATGTACATGACCGGCGAATGCTACAAGGACGATTCCGGCAAGGTACACAGGTGCTTGCAGGATAATGTTGTATACGATGCGTCGGCGCTGCCGAGCGCGTGGGAGGATGCGGAATGGACGACGACGAAAAGACCCTGAGCGGATTATTGGAGGAGGATTGACGATGGCATTTACAAATTCACCGCTTGTCAGCTACACACGGATAAGCCCCTACAGCGGCGGCCGCAAGGGGCGCAATATCGATACCATCACGATACACTGTTCGGCGTCGCAGGCGGCGGTCGAGACGCTGGGCAGACTGTTCCAGACAAAAGCCGCGAGCACAAACTACGGCATAGGCCCCGACGGCAGAGTTGGAATGTATGTAGAGGAAAGAAACCGCAGCTGGGCGACCTCGGACGGGGAAAACGACCGCCGGGCGGTGACTATCGAGGTGGCCTGCGAAAACAAGCACCCGTACAGGGTAAACGACGCGGCCTACAAGACGCTGCTCGACCTTGTGACGGATATATGCAGGCGCAACGGCATTAAGAAGCTTATCTGGTCTACCAGCAAGGCCGACCGCGTAAACCACAGAAACGGGTGCAATATGACCGTTCACCGCGACTATGAAAACAAGGCTTGCCCCGGGCAGTGGCTGTACGAGCGGCACGGGCAGATAGCGGCCGAGGTAAACAAAAGACTTACGGAGGATGAAGAAATGGTTAGATGGAAAACGATAGAGGATGTGCCGGGGGGCTTTTACAGAGATACCGTAAAGCAGCTCATGAACGACGGCATAATCAAGGGCAAGGGCAACGGCGTTATCGACCTGACGGAGGATATGCTAAGGGTGACGATATATAACAAAAGAATGATTGAAACGATGTTGGAGAAATAAAGTATGGCAGAGAGCATAATAGTCGCTATCATAACGGGCGTTTTAACGCTCGTCGGCGTACTTATCAGCAACAGCAAATCACAGGCGGTAATGGAAACAAAGGTGAACGAGCTGACACGAGAGGTCAGGGAGCATAACAACTTTGCAAAGCGTATGCCTGTAGTAGAGGAACAGCTCAAGGTGGCAAATCACCGGATATCAGACCTTGAGGACGACATGAAAAATCATCATCATCAACAGGAGGCACATTTATGAAAATCAACTGGACCGTAAGACTTAAAAACAAAACCTTTTGGCTCGCGCTCGTTCCGGCGGTGCTGCTGCTTGTTCAGGTAGTGGCGGCGGTGTTCGGCATCGATCTCAAGCTTGACGCGCTGGGCGATAAGCTGCTGGCCGTTGTAAACGCGCTGTTCGCGGTGCTTACCATTCTCGGCGTAGTCACAGACCCGACGACCGCCGGAGTAAGCGACAGCAGGCAGGCTATGGAGTACGATAAGCCGAAGTGTGATAAATGACACAGGCTCGCTTGAGGCTGCCGCCGGACATGGCGCTGCTGCCGCGTGAACAGTGGGAAAAGCTAATATACAGCGCAAATCTCGGACGCGAGGGCAGCAGGATTGCTGATCTGTATTTCATTCAGCAAATTCCGCAGATAGATATAGCAGAAGAAATAGGGCTTGACCGAAAAACCGTCTCGAAGAGAATCACAACGGCAAGAGCCAAAATCGAACATAATTACGAGCGGCTTTTCAAAAGCTGAGGGGAGGCAAAACCTCCCCTTTTTTTACGTCCAAATTCCCCACAAGAAACGAAGGAAAATGATATCATGATATCAGGAAGTAGCTACTCAAAAAAATTTTTTGAAAGGATTGATATCATGGAATATGCATCAAAATCCGTAGGTACTGCCGGACTTACGACCGGCATCATCGGTACGGCGCTCGGAGCGGCGGCAACCGGGATACTGCCGTTTTTCGGCGGCAATGCGGCAGCTAATGCAGCGGCTAACGGTGGCGTAGTTTCTCGCGAGACATTCGACCTGTCATTGAAGCTGTCCGAGAGCGAGAGAAACAACGCCATTCTTGCCGCAGAGCTGAACACAGAGAAAAAGATGATCGAAGTGTTCAATGTGCTTAACGACAAAATTAACGGTGTTGAAAAGGCTCAGGCAGAGGTCAACAGCGCTCAGGCAGTTACAAACTGCGCTGTCACTTCCAACATCGCCGTCATGCAGAACAACATCGCGCAGCTTCTCAGCCTTACCAAAATGGTTATCCCCAACGGTAATATTTGCCCCGGCTGGGGTAACGCAACCGTCAGCATAGCGACTACACCAGCAACGACCTAAGGTAACTCGCCATGCTTGTTAACAAGTCGCAGCTCATGAGCGGGATTGCATCGTTTGCCCTTAATGATGTAGCCCCGGCAATTAACGACAATGCATTTAAGGTTATAGTAATCGCGGGCGCGTCGCTTATGCAGCGCTCTGAGCCTGCCGTCGATAAGGTTTTAGACAACGGCATTGTTAAGATGCTGCTGCCGGAGCACGGCGGCATGTACGACCTCGACGCGGCATTTGCCGCCGTCCGCGATGCGATAGCCCAATGCGGCAGCTTTACATTGACCATTGACCCGATACCGCTTATCATGAAATCAGAGAAGACGCTCACCTTTACGGCAGCAGATGTTGATACGCTAATGCGAAGAATGGAGGACGCGGCGAATGGATAACGAACTGATAACCGCCTTACGCGACGAGCTGGGCGATGTGGTCAAATACTGCGCCATGTCCGAGAAGTGCGAATACGGTTCGATTCTGCGCGATATAGCGCACGAGGAATACCAACACGCGAAAAACATTTACGCAATACTCGAAATGCGCGGCACTGAGATTCCCGATATGTCGGTTCAGTGGCAGGCGGCAAGGGCGGCTTTATTTGGCAATCAAGAAAGCAATAAGCATCCTCAAGAACGCATAACAAAGTTGGCGTAAATTTTGTCGTAAAATTGCGCGTTAAAACGTGTATGGATACGTCGATTTTTATATGATTACGTTAAAAAATATATGACGTAAAAACGCCGCAAACCATTGATAAATAAAGAAAACCCCGAAGTTTCAACAACTTCGGGGTTTTCTCTTTTTGGCACGCCGTAAGGGATTCGAACCTTTGCGGTGAAGCTTAAAGGCATTGAAAAACCAGCAAGAATTTATGCTGTCGTAAATTTTGTCGTAAAATGCGCCGTTAATCGGTGCGCTGTTGATAAAATTCGGACATTTTATTTTCGGCCTGACTTATATCCAATGCAGACAAATGCGTGTAGATTTTTCGCATAGTGCCATAGTCTGACCAGCCGCCGATCTGCATTGCGGCCTGTTCGGGCATTTGGACATGATATGCCAAAGAAGCGTATGAATGCCGCAGACCGTGCACGCCGAGACGGGGCAAGTTATTTTTATCACACACGTCATTGACCCAGTCGTAAACCGTAGATATATAACAGGTGACTACTTTCCCTTGCTTGTCCTTGACGGCGTTCAAAGCATCATACAGTTCAGGAATCATAATGGGGATAATTCGCGTTGACGAATTGTTTTTGTTGGTCGGCTTTTCTACAAGTGCCCAGTTCTCGCCGGGAACAACAGCGCCCGATACCTTGATTGTTTTCTTCTTGAGATCAACGTTTGCCCAATCCAGCGCGGCAATTTCCGAACGGCGCAGTGAATGAAGTCCAAGCAGGGCAGGTATTTCGACCGGCGTACCCTTGATTGCAGACACAAATATTTTTATCTGATCCGGCGTAAGGAAAACAGGGTCTTTCGGTACGATTTGCGGCAAGGTCAGTTTCGACAAATCTACACCGGCGGCTTTTATGGCAGGCGCGACAAGCCCCCATGCGTTTTTTAGCGTTTTCGGGGAACAAACGAGGGCTTCGCTGTTTATCACCGTTTGCCAATCGGGTATATCAGCAATAGGCATGCCCATATAGTTTTTAAATCTGTTCTTCTTGACGGACTTATACCCGACTACCGTCGACGGGGAAAGTACATTTTGCCTGACGGCAATGTAGTTATCAATAGCGGCTGCCAATGTTACGTCTGCGGCCTTTTTCTTCACGGGCACAAACCCGGCGCGGATAGCTTGAGCTTTGGCTATGGCGGCTGCTTCCGTATCTTCAATGACGGTCACGCCCTCACGGCGAAGATCAACATACCACTTCTGCCCACGCTTACGCGGCGTGGGTATTCTTATTTCGCCCTTCTTTTTGCGTTCGCGCTGAAGCTTTTCGCCGCAGTAGCAGCAGTATACGGGATGAAGTTCATCCGGTATATCGGCTTTGCATTTTTTGCATTTCATTATTCGCTTTAACCCCCTTAGATATTCGCCGAAAATAATTTTATAGCGAATAATGCCCACAGAGTCAGTCCTGTGGGCTTTTTGCTGTTTTGGCATCGTGGATTACGGTTTTCACCGCAAAGGCGATCAGGGCGACGGCAGCAAGCACCACGGCAGCCAGGAACACGGCCAGCACCGTTAAGCCGCCGGATTTGAACAAGCCGATGTTCTTTAGCTGTATATCAACTATGATATATCCCACGCTCACGCACAGCAGGATTGCGCATACACCGACAAGGCAGAAGATCAGCGGCCTGTAAACGGCGTTCATGCGCTTGTGATGCTCAACGTCCTTTTCCAAGCACGCCGCTTTCACCTCCAATGCGTTTATTCGCTTTAGCTGGGTAACGCTGCCCTCTGTGTTTGTTATACCGAACAGCTCGTCCAAGGATAAGCCGAGGGCTTTACAGGTTGCCGCAGAGTAATAAAGCAGCGGCTGCTTCGTAGTGCCGGAGTTGACGGAACAAATGCTGTTGTAGGGCACGCCGCTTATCCTTGCCAGCTCTGCCAGCGTAAGACTGCTTGAAGCTCTCGCTTTTCGCAGTGCCTCAGGGTACTCGTCAAAGTAAGATTGCATGTCCTCCATTTTTGACACATTAAGCATCTCCCCTATTAAAATTTCTTGAAATACACGAGAAATTATTGAATTACACGATGAATTCTTGAAATTCACGAAAATTTCGGGTAATTCCCGAAATCGATTTCGGTTATTTCTTTAAGGTTTCGGTTATTTCTGCATGGACATTTATCAAGACAGATGTTACGCTATAAGTACAGCAAGCAACATTTTACAAACGCTGTGTGAAAAAATGTCCTGCCCTGTTGGCGCAGCGGCAGGACGGATTAAATTAAAGAGGTGCAGCAATGAGAAACAACACGGAAAAAACTACGCCCGAACCCCTAAGGGCTAAGTGGCTTGCGAGAAACAAAACCATTATAATAATAACCGAGGCAAGCGACGAGCGCATACAGGAGCTTCTGAGGCTGTTTGACGACGGTCACAGACTGCCGGGGTCATAGGGTCAATTAGTTTTATATCCGTCGGCTATGATATCTGCGTATTTCTCATATTCATATTGTGAATTGTTGAAACGTCTTTTTATTTCGTCTTTTAGTTTGTCAGCATCAAACTGAATTTTATTGCCGCGCTCGACTCCTGTAAGGCCATCATCATATCCTGCATCGTAGCCGTCACCATAACCAACATCATAGCCCTCATCATGGCCTGTCGAATACCCTTCTTTGTTTCCTGCTTTGCGGCCTTCTTCGCGGCCTGTTGAATATCCTTCGTCATACCCGGCAGTATGGCCGGAGCTTTGACCGAAGCTGTAAGCGCCGAACGAACAGGCAGCCAAAAGCACAAGGGCAATGATTATGCCGACATATTTCGGGGCAGTCTTTTTCTGCTTGCCCTCGATTATATCTTCCATGCGTTGAGCATTTGAGTTAAGATTAGACATTAAAAATCACTCCGCGAAATAAAAACACTTGCAATTTCTATGCAAATGCGCTACTCTCTAAATAAGATAAATAACAATTCTACTATATCCTATACGGATATACGAATAGGCATATCTCAACTGCTTATACATATAATAGCACTATTACGCCAAAAAAGATATAAATATTTACATTTTTGGCAGTTTGTCTGAAATTGGAGATGGAAACTGCACAGATTGCACAAAGTAAATCAGCCAAAGCACTTTTCGCAAACGGTAAAGCCCTTGTCTATAGCTTCACTGTAGGTCATGACATCATAGTATTTCATGCCGCTGCAATCATTGTAACGATGTATTTTGCCGCCGCTTTGACTGACATACACAGTTCTATTGTCGCCGGGCACAGTTTCGGCACTGTCCTTGGCACAAGCGCAAAGCGAGAATACCATACACAAAACAAGCAGCAAACAAATAAAACGTTTTTTCATAAAATCAACTCCGTAAAATTGATTATATAATAAGATGGGAGCGAGAAAATGATACTAAGGGGCAAAACAGCGGAAGAATTTGCGAAACTGGACGAAGAAATAGACAATTCGCTTGCGAGCTTTGCGGAATGGCAAAAGACAAGACCGCCGCGCGAGAACGTAAGCCGAGAGGAATTTGCCGAGGCGGTAAAAAAGATACCTGACGAAAAGCTTGAGCTTATAGCTAGGTACATAGATCGCATAGCCGGAGCTACTTTTTAGTTTCGTTGTAGTCGAATGCGTCATCGAGCCTTGAAAGCTCTTCCTCCGATATGTAATTAAGCAGAGCGCGGCGATATCTGTTAGCAAGCAGTTTGCTGCCGCGTAGGGCTTGAATATACATTGATTTGTAATGCGATCCGAGCGCAATGTTTATAATAAGCAGTGCGAGAACTACTACTAAATCCCAATTGATATAACCAAGCACATAGCGTGACACGAATATTGGGATATAATACGCTGCCCAACTTACAAAACGAGCAGAGTCTCCGACTTCGGGATATTCTTTAGAGGCGATAATGCTCATAAAGACCGGTATGCCGAAAGCTAAATAAATCGTCTTTACAGCTTCCCAAATATCGTGCGTAATCAATGCGAAAATCGCAGAAATGACTATGAGCACAATATTTGAAATTGCGAAACTGCGCCAGTGAGGATGCTTATCAAAAAACGCTTTAATCGTCTTTTTCATTTTGCATTACCTGAAACTCAATATAGTTCATAATGTTGCTGACCTGCTGCAAGCTGAGATCGGGGCATGATCTCAGCACAGCTTCTCGCAGCTCCCACATAGCATCGTTTTTATCGAGCTCTTCATCCGTCGGGATGGAGGGCTCTTTTTTTATGCTTTCATCAGGGAGTAAATCTTCAACCGTTACGCCCAAATACTCGGCGATTAAGGGTAGTTTACTTTTTCGCGGTGAAGTCCTGCCGGTGTTCCATTGGCTGTATACACCGTTTGATACGCCTAAATAAGCACACAATCCGGCACCGTTTTTCCCTTGCTTGGCTAAATAGTAATTGATTTTATCTATTGTGTTCATTTTATACACCGAAGTTTGTGCAATATGCCAAACTAAAATTTCTAAGATTTCTATTGACTAACTTAGAAAACTTAGTTATAATAATACACATAGGGCACAAGAAACTAAGTCCTCTAATATAGCGGACTTGAAAAATATGAAGTTATAAGGTCAAGTTCATATTAGCATGTTTTCTAAGCTCTGTCAAGAAACTTAGTTAAATTAGTGCTTCGATTTCATTCTAATACAATGTAAATGAAATCGAAATGTCAAGCAAATAATGCTTGACATTATGAGGAGGTGAAAAAATGAACACAGAGATACTTTACCGCAAGGCAAAAGAACAGAAGTATTCAATAGCGGCGCTTGAGCGAGCAGCCGGCATCAGCAACGGCTCAATAGGTAAGTGGAGAGACGGCAAGTGCGAGCCTATGAGCAAGACCATAAAAGCTGTGGCGGGAGTGCTGGGCTGCACCGTGGACGAGCTTCTGAAAGGGGAGTAAACAAAATGCCGAGAACGCGATTTGACAAAATCGACAGAGACCCGCTAAAGGAGCTCGTGCTCGGTCGAAAAAGCGCGTTGCAGCTGAGCGAGGTCAAGCTTGCCGCCAAAATGGGCATAAGCGTAGGGCGTTACCGCTCGATGATGGGCGGAACGTCGGACGCGTGGAAGATCGGTGAGGTCAAGGCGCTGTCAAGGGCGCTGGATATCCCGATAGACGAGCTGAGGGCACTTGTGGGCAAGTGCTGAAAGGGGAAAGGGTAATGATACTGTTTTGGTTCTGCGTGGCCGTCATGGGCATCGTATTTACGATAGGCGGCATTGTATCGGCGCTTGTGTGGTTTGCCGATACTGCGGAGGCCGAGTGCGCTAAGAGGCGCGAGAGATACACATTTAAATAAGGAGGAATAACGATGACTGCTGATAAGCGGATAAAAGAAGAAGACCGCATGCAATGCACATGCGGTCGGGATGTGAGCAAAAGGTGGCACTTTTGCCCGAAATGCGGAAAGCCGATTCAGTCGAATGAAGCGGGAGATATGAATTTTTCTATTAAGTAAGTTGTTTCGCTGCCACACTGTGGGCAGTAGCAGGCCTCAGGCGGTAGCTCGTCCTCAGAGTTATAATAACAGTTTTCGTCTCTGCAATGGTTTTGCAAAGGCATACCACAGTTGAAACAATAATAATCGCTATCGTTACAGCAGGGGTTATCGCAACGCGGGCATGTACGCATATAAACACATCCTTTTTTCAAAAAGAATATCACGAAAAATTGCAAATATCAAGTATCAAAGGAGGAACAATAAATGAACCTTTATTGGGTAGATAACGCGATCTACAAGCTCTACGACGAGTTTGTAGACCCTGAGACGGGGGAGCTTACAGACCCCGAAGCGTTCGCGGCAAGGTATGCGGAGCTTAGCATAAGCCGCGAGGAGATCATTGAAAACACGCTGCTGCTTTACAAAAACTGCGTAAGCGACGCGGCGGCGATTGCGGAGGAAATCAAGGTACTCAAGGCACGGCAGGCCGTGCTTGAGAAACGTGCGGACAGGCTCAAGGCCGACGCTTCCGACGCGCTGGGCGGCGAGAAGTTCCAGACCGCGAAAGTGGCGGTATCGTGGCGCAAGAGCACCATAGCCACAAGCGACGATGAGAGCATTGCCCCTGACGAGTACATGAAGGTAACGGTTACGCAGAAACCCGACAAGAACGCTATCAAGGCCGCTATCAAATCCGGCGCAGAGGTTTCCGGCTGGCGTTTGGTCGAAAACATGAATATGTCGGTAAAGTAGGTGCGGTATGGAAGAAATCAAAAGAGATGCGGCGCTGAACATCTACCAGCGCATGGCTGCGATAACCACCGATCTGAACACCGTCGGTAAAAACCTGCATGTAAATACCGGCAAGGGCAAGAGCTACAAGGGAGTGTCCGAACGCGACATTATAGATAATGTAAAGCCGCTTGAAGCTAAATACGGCGTTTACAGTTACCCCGCGTCGCGCACCGTCCTTGAAAGCGAACGGCTTGAAAGCGAAACCAACTACAACGGCGTTACCGGCAAAAAGACAACGTTTTTTGAACGCGTTGAGACGGTTTACCGCTTTGTAAATATTGATAACCCGGACGAATACATTGAAACAACCACTTTTGCGGAAGGCATCGACGCGCAGGACAAGGGCAGCGGCAAGGCCATGACCTACGCCGATAAATATGCGCTGATGAAGATGTACAAGATCAGCACCGGCGACGACCCCGACGCAGACCCCAGCAACGATGAATATTACCGCAAGCCCACTGACCGCAAACCGCCTGTACAGCATGACGCTAAGCCAAAGGACGAGCTTGTTTACCGCTGCGAGAAATGCAATCACCCCCTGACCATCTACTACGATGACAACGGCAAGCCTATTTCGCTGCGCAAATGGGCAGAAGGAAGTAAGAAAAAATTCGGCATGGTGCTGTGTAAGCCTTGCGTCGACGCGGTGAATACCAATGAAGATAAGTAATGCGGAAATAACGCCGGACGGTGTAATCCTTGCGATACCACGCGACGATGCACGACGCTTTGTATACGGCTTTAAGCCCGGCGAATATGAAATCAAAAAGACACGCAAAAAGCGCAGCCTGGATGCCAATGCCTACGCGTGGAAGCTGATAGATGAAATATCGATTGCAACGCGGATAAGCCCTAAGACCGTATACCGCAGGGCACTTGAAGATGTTCCCACGATACGCTACACGCTACTTGTGGCCGATGAAGACGTAGAAAACGCTATAGCAGATTTTGTTCGCGGCCACATCGGGCGCCGGTGCGAAACGGGGTATGCCTACACAGGCTACACAAATGTTACGTTTCACAGCGGCAGTTCCGATTTTGATACTCGGCAAATGTCGATGCTGATAGACAATCTGATTCAGGACTGTCGGGCACTGGGCATCGAAACAAGACCGGCAGACGAAATCAACGCAATGTTGGAGGCGTGGGATGGCAGATAGCATCATGCAGACGGAAAAGGCATGTTTCATCACCGGCAGCACAACACAGCTTTGCCGCCATCACATTTACGCATCGGGCAGACGCAAGGCCGCCGAGAAATGGGGATGCTGGGTGTGGCTGCGCTACGACTGGCACAACGGCGCAAGCTACGGCGTTCACTTCAACCGCGATCTTGATATCCGTTTAAAGCAGCAGTGCCAGGAACGATTTGAAAAACTGTACGGACACGATAAATTCATGGAAGTGTTCGGCAAGTCATGGATATGAAAGGGGATAACACATCATGTTGAATTCAACCACCATAATGGGGCGGCTTACAAAAACGCCCGAACTGCGATACACAAAGACGGGCGTACCCGTCGTATCGTTTTCCGTTGCCTGTCAGCGCGACTATGCAGGCTTGGAGGGTGGACAGCCCAAGACCGATTTCTTCGGCTGCGACGCATGGCGCGGTACGGCTGAATTTATCGCCAAGTATTTCGATACCGGCGATATGATCGTTGTTTCCGGCAGATTGCAGAACGACGAATGGACGGACAACGACGGCAAGCGCCGCGTTACAACGAAGATCACCGCCGAGCATGTCTACTTCGGCGAGAGCCGCAGAAGCAAGCAGGTAGCGGATATAAGCGCCGCAGACTTTGAAGAACTGGACGACAAAGACGGCGAATTGCCTTTTTAAAGGTGTGGGTGTAGGTAATGGCAAAAAAATATGTCAAGGCCTATTTCGATTGGATCGAGCAAATGTCAGCCCTGTCAGATGCTGAAAAAGGACGGCTATTTACCGCCATACTTGAATATGCGCGGTCAGGCCGGGAGCCTGAAAACAGCGGACGGGAAGGGCTCGTATTTCCGACATTCAAGGCGACATTAGACCGAGAAGCTGAAATTGCCGCTATTAACGCAGAAAACGGCGCCAAAGGCGGCAGACCAGTAAAACCGACTGAAACCGAAAATAACCGAACCAAACCGACCAAAACCGAAAATAACCGAAAGAAAGCGGATGAAACCGGACAAAAGCCTACTAATAACACAAGACATAAGACACAAGACACAATGACACAAGACATAGGACAAAAGACACAAGACAATAATGCGCGCACGCGCGACGCATTTGCCGCTTTCGCGGCTGGCGATGGTGATCTTTTGGCAGTCTTAAAGGATTTTGAGAAGATGCGCAGGAGCATCAAAAAACCGCTTACCGACACAGCAAAGAAGCTTTTAGTAAACAAGCTTGAAAACAACTTCCCGCCGGAGCAGTGGAAACCGGTGCTTGAGCAATCGATCGTTAAGTGCTGGCAGGATATATACCCGCTCAAGGAGCAGGAGCAGCAGCGGTTGGGAGTTATTGCGCACAGCGAAAAGACCAGTGCACAGCAGCTTGAAAGCCTTAAGGAAATCTACAGGAAAGTAAAAGGGGAACAACGATGAAAGAAATTATATGCACATCACAAGCCGAGCTTGATGCCGTAGCCGTAGATTTTGACGGCAGGGTAATTATCAAATTCGGCGCACCATATAACCGTGCGGTGGTGAACAGACGATTTAAATATCCTGTCGAGGCGCGGGGCAACAGCTCCGTCGTGGCGCGGGACAACAGCTCCGTCGTGGCGCGGGACAACAGCTCCGTCGTGGCGTGGGACAACAGCTCCGTCGTGGCGTGGGACAACAGCTCCGTCGAGGCGTGGGACAACAGCTCCGTCGTGGCGCGGGACAACAGCTCCGTCGAGGCG
>OIWM01000628.1_pt1 | contig 41412 bp, 31 predicted proteins | sample 1587451 | NCBI WGS metagenome assembly OIWM01 (sample SAMEA3888907, study PRJEB22519) | human gut metagenome | biome: human gut; feature: human-associated habitat; material: faeces | place: Denmark | collected 2011 | reverse complement strand
CTGCGGCGAGAAGCTGCTCCTGCGCGGCAAAGCGCTCGCGCTGATCTATCGGGTCGTTAAGCTCGGAGTAGGCGTTCGCCATCTCCCAGCCGTTCATGAAGAACTCGAAGCGCTCGACATACTCGGGGTCGTCCGGCTTGCGCTTGGTCAGCGGCGATATCTCGACCGGGTGATCCATGACAAAGGTCGGCTGAACAAGATGCTCCTCTACATACTCCTCGAAAAAGAGATTGAGTATATCGCCTTTCTTATGTCTCTCCTCATAGTGGATACCGCGTGCATCTGCTGCGGCGCGAGCCTCCTCGAGGCTATGTATCTCGCGGAAATCAACACCGGAATACTCCTTGACCGCATCGACCATCGTTATGCGGCGGAAGGGCTTGCCGAGATCCATCTCGACACCGCCGTAGGTGATCTTCGTCGTGCCGAGCACCTCAAGCGCGACAAAGCGATAGAGATTCTCGGTGAGATCCATCATTCCGTGATAGTCGGTATATGCCTGATACAGCTCCATAAGCGTAAACTCAGGATTATGGCGGGTGTCAAGTCCCTCGTTGCGGAAAACTCTGCCGATCTCATAAACGCGCTCGAGCCCGCCGACGATAAGACGCTTGAGATAGAGCTCGAGCGAGATACGGAGCTTCAGATCCTCGTCAAGCGCATTGAAATGCGTTTCGAACGGACGCGCGGACGCACCGCCCGCATTTGCAACGAGCATGGGGGTCTCGACCTCCATGAAGTCCTGCGTTGCAAGATATTTTCTTATCGCGCTGATTATCTTGGAGCGCTTGATGAAGGTATCGCGTACCTCGGGATTGACGATAAGATCGACATAGCGCTGTCGATAGCGCATATCGGTATTGGTAAGACCGTGGAACTTCTCCGGCAGTATCTGAAGGCTCTTGGAGAGCAGCTCGATACGCTCTGCATGGATTGATATCTCACCGGTCTTGGTCTTGAACACATTGCCGACAACGCCGATTATATCGCCGCGGTCGAGCCGCTTGAAGTCGGCATACGCCTCCTCACCGAGGCTGTCGCGCGCAACATAGACCTGAATAGCGCCTTCTCTGTCCTGAACGCTGCAAAAGGACGCCTTGCCCATTATGCGCTTGCTCATCATTCTGCCGGCGACCGAGACCTGTTTGCCCTCGAGCTCGTCGTAGCGCTCCTTTATCTCCGCGCTGCGGTGCGTAACGTCATATTTCGTTATAACAAAGGGGTCGCATCCTGCCGCCTGAAGCGCTGCGAGCTTTTCCCGCCGCACGCGCAGCAGCTGACCGGGATCCTGCTCCGCCTGAACATCCTGATTTCTGTTATCTGCCATGTCGGGTTACGTCCTTTCTGCAAAAGCTCTGCCGTATTACTTAGATATCTCGAGCACCTTGAAGTGACGCTCGCCGGTGGGGGTATATGCCGTAACGTCCTCGCCGACCTTGCAGCCCATGAGCGCGCTGCCGATAGGCGACTGGTCGGATATCATGTGCTTGAGCGCGTTCGCCTCGGACGAACCGACAACGGTGTACTCAAGCTCCTTGTTATTCTTGATGTCGTGAAGCTTTACCTTGGAGCCGACGTTTACGGCATCGTTGGTAAGCTCGTGCTCGCTGATGACCTCTACATTCTCGAGCATAGCCTCGATCTCGACGATGCGCGCCTCGACCTTTGCCTGCTCCTCGCGAGCCTCATCGTACTCGCTGTTCTCCGAGAGGTCTCCGAGCGCTCTCGCAGCCTTGATAGCCTCTCCTACCTCTCTGCGTCGGATAGTCTTAAGAAAACGGAGCTCGTCCTGCAGCTTCTTGTAGCCCTCATTGGTAATCTTATTGATCTTTGCCATGTCGTTTTATCCTTTCAAACTTGAATTTATTTATGTTCTGCGGCTCCCGCCGCGGGTAATGCATTTGTCGGTGCCGCACCGAAGATCAGTTTGTCAGCGAATTGTATGCCGCCGTCAGCTGATTATCGTCACGGTCGGCTATCCTATAGCGATTGGTCGAAGATGTTACATCGTCCGGCTCAACTACGATATCCGGCGTAATTCCTACCCCGTCGTAATTTTCCGAGTAGGGCGGGTCATAGTATGCGGTAGTCACGCGGATAGCAGAGCCGTCCGGGCGCTGCGTTATCGTCTGCATACAGCCCTTGCCGTAGGTCTGAGTGCCGACTATGACAGCCTTGCCGTAGTCCATCAGTGCGCTTGTAAACAGCTCCGCCGCACTCGCGGTATTGCCGTTTACGACAACTGCCATCGGCATATCAAGCTCCTCCGCATCGGAGGAAATAGTCTCGGTATCGCCCACCTTCGGCACAACGTGAAGTATCGGTCCCTCTGGCAGCAGCTTATCGAGTATCGGAACGATGCTCGTCAGAGCACCGCCGAGATTGCCGCGCAGGTCGAATATCAGAGCCTCCGCTCCGCGCTCGCGCAGCGCCGCGATAGCCTCATCGACCTGACTCTCCGTTACGGCATCAAATGACGAGATGATGATAAGTCCGACATTGCTCGCCTCGCCGCCCTGCTCGCCGTACATTCTGTACATGACATTGCGCTCGGTAACGTGGGCGCGCGCTACGGTAAAGGTCTGCTCCGCGCCGTCGCGAAGCACCGTGAGTGTGACCGCTGTTCCCTCCTCGCCGCGCACACGCGAAAGAACGGCATCCTCGCCTATCTCTGCGGCGTAATCATCGCCGACCTTATATATAAGATCGCCCGGCTGCATGCCGACCGAGGCTGCGGGGGAATCCGGGAATACATCCACCACCTCGAGCAGACCGCTGTCACTGTCCTCTATGACCGAGACACCGATACCGACAAAGTCGCCCTCGAGCCCCGCTTCAAGCTCTGCAAACTCATCCGCCGTCAGATACTCTCCGTAGCGGTCGCCGGTAGCGAATACGAAATACTTCATGCTCAGCTCGTCGAGCTGCTCCTCGTCGACATCGCCGTTGTACAGCGACAGAAAATCATCGTGCAGCGCGTTCATCTTGCCGCCGAACGAGCTCTCGTATTCTGTTTTCAGCGAATCAAGCTCCGCCTTGTTCTTAGCGCGATAGGTCGTGCTCGTTATCTGAAAGGTAATTATCGCGGACAGCAGTACCGATACGGCAGCCACCGCCGCGCAGGTTCTTTTTTTCATATTCACCTCAATATCAGCTGATGAGGAATGCGCTTATGCGCTGCGGTTCTACCGCCGTTCCCGCCTCGCCGTCGATATACACGCGCACGGTATGCTCGCCGTATTCAAGCTCGCAGGGCAGCGCGCACTGCATCGGTCTGCGGCAGCAGGTCAGCTCAAGCGGCTCGCCGCCGTCTATCTGCCATCTAAGCAGATTTGAGTCGGGAGTGAGGGTCACATACAAGCCCACCCGTCTGCCGACAAAGCGCAGCTCCATCCACTCGCCGGCAACAGATGCCTCATAATAGTGCGGATAGTGTCCGAGAGGCGAATCATGGTAGCTCCATCCGCTGCTCGCCGCAGCCTCCGACGAATCAACGACACGAGCCTCGAGCTGATCGTATACCGATCGATAGGGAGGAAGCTGCTTCTCCTCGAGCGCATCCGGCGTATCGCCGTCAAGCTCTGACGTAAGGAGACGGAATACAGCCTCCGCACAGACGGCATAGCCGTCGTCGTTCGGATGAACATTATCCGCAGTCAACGCAAGCCAATCGCCGCCGTGCTCCGACCATACTGCAGAGCGCAGCGCGTCTCCTATCGAGACCGACGGTATGCCGTAATAATGCGCAACAGCCGAATGCGCCGCACGGCTCTCAAACTCCGCTCCGGCACGGACATCGTCGTCAACAAACTTCGTCATTGTATAGACAAAGACGATATCGGCTGTCGGGCAGCGGCTCCATATCTTACGGACGATGCATTCCATAGACGTATGAATGCTCTCGTAGACCCATCCGTAGTCGTTAACGGCAAATTCGATAAAGTACAGCTGCGGAAGAGACTCGCCCTCCGGCATAAGCTCGCTCTCAAGACGATAAACACCGAAATCCGAGCCGGTGCCGCCTATCGCTCTGTTGCGAAAGTCAAGGTCTGCATTCGGATATTTATTCTTGAGCCATTCGGCGGTCCGACCCGCCCAGCTTGTCTTGGTCGGATCGGAGGAGCCTGCGCCCTCGGTTATCGAACCGCCGAAAAAACCGACGGTTAGTGCACGATCGTGATTTAAGCGGTATACGGTATTCTTGAGCATATATCCCCCTATCGACGCCGCGGTAGACGTCTAAATTTTCGGTTTGATTTTTATCAAAATAATGCAAGATATCTCGAAAAAGCCGAGATATATCTCAGAGCAGCGGAATGCCTCCGCGCTCGCATGCCTCGACAGTCTCGCTGTCCCATACCGAGACCTGAACCTCGCCGATATGTGCCTTTTGCAGTATCAGCATACACAGCCGCGACTGTCCGATACCGCCGCCGATGGTCAGCGGAAGCTCATCCGCGAGCAGCATGCGGTGATATGTAAGACTGCGGCGATCGTCGGCTCCGAGCTCGCTGAGCTGTCTGTCAAGCGACTCCGCATCGACACGTATACCCATTGAGGAAAGCTCAAAGGCACAGTCGATAACATCATTCCATACAAGGATATCGCCGTTCAGCTCCCAATCGTCGTAGTCGGGTGCTCTGCCGTCATGGCGTGTGCCCGAACGAAGCAGTTTTCCTATCTGCATAACGAACACAGTCCCGTGCTCACGAACTATCTTATTCTCGCGCTCCTTAGGCGAGAGCTCGGGATACATATCCTCAAGCTCCTGAGCGGTAACAAAGAACACATCGCGCTCGATTCGGCAGGACAGCTGCGGGAATTTCGCCTTGATAGCATCATTCGTGTACGAGACGGCTGCAACAATGGCACGAACTGTATTTTTCAGCGTCTCGATATTGCGCTGCTCGCGCGTGATGACCTTTTCCCAGTCCCACTGGTCGGTATAAACCGAGTGGAGGTTGTCGAGATCCTCGTCGCGGCGGATAGCGTTCATATCGGTATATATGCCCTCACCGGGAGCAAAGCCGTAACGCATCAGCGCCATGCGCTTCCACTTGGCAAGCGACTGTACGACCTCTGCGACCGTATCAACTCCCTTGATATCAAAGCTGACCGGACGCTCAACGCCGTTAAGATTATCATTGAGTCCCGATGCGGGATCGACAAACAGCGGCGCGGTTGCGCGCTTCAGGTTAAGTGCGGTAGCGAGCTCGCGCTGAAACGATTGCTTGAGATCACCTATCGCGGTCTGAGTCTGATAAAGGTCGAGTATCGGGGCATAGCCCTCGGGGATATAGGTATGCATACTTCCTCATTTCTAATCGGCGGATGCCTCCGCCGACATTAATGTTACATCGGCAGGCAGCCCTCGCCGACACTGAAATTTCAATCGGAAGGCGATTCCTCGCCGATGCCGAAATACAGATATCAATACTTAGTGATTATACTTCAAAAACGGCTCTGTGTCAATAATAAACAGCCCTTACAAGCCCGAAAACGCCGAAAGGCGTTCATTTTTTCAGCCGGGCACCGCCGGATACGCCGAATGTTTCCGTCTGGTACGGAATAGTTATTCCGCCGCGCCGAATTTTCCCGCATCCTCGAGCCCCTCAAAGCCGCCCTGACGCAGCACCTCATAGACGGCTACCGCGACGGTATTCGACAGATTCAGGCTGCGGAGCGTCGGGCGCATCGGCAGGCGAACGGCGGTATCGAGCCGGTCGAGGATAAAATCCTCAGGCAGTCCGCGCGTCTCCCTGCCGAATACAAGAAATACCCCGCGCGGGTAATGCGGATCGGTGTAGGCGCGCGGCGCCTTGGTCGAAAAGAGATACAGCGGATCGCCGCCGTGCTGTTCAAGAAAGTCGGAAAGGCTGTCATAGTAGGTTATATCAAGCTTATTCCAGTAGTCAAGTCCCGCGCGCCGCAGCTTGCGGTCGTCTATCTCAAAGCCGAGCGGGCGCACAAGATGAAGCGCAGCACCCGTCGCCGCGCAGGTGCGGGCGATGTTGCCGGTATTCTGCGGGATCTCCGGCTCCACAAGAACGATATTAATGTCAGCCAAGGTAACACCTCAAAAAAGATATTTTCGCCACAATCTTATACCATAATGCGTTATGCGCTCCGTGCCCGTGCGCGATCGCCGCCCGATTCGGGGTATTACGAATCAATACTTTCAGATTCAATGCGTGTCAACCGGATGCGTTTCTGTCGGGTGCGTTTCGGTCGGATGCTTACGATACGATTCTATCCGGTCTGATGTTTTCGGAGATCTCCGCACCGTATTCCGATGCTTTTTTCATCCGCGCGGTCTTCAATCCGACTGCTTTTCAGCCTCGGTATGAAACAGCCGTGCCCCGACAGTGTTTCCGAAGCACTTCGGAATAAACAGCGAGTCGAGCAGACGCGAAAAAATCTGTACGGCAAGAGTCGCATACACCGCGCTGTAAATACCAACACCGAGATAGCGCAGCCCGAAGGTCAGCACGCCGCACAAAGCGCCGTAGACGAGCCGGGCGGTGGAAAAGACGGGCGAGCAGGCAAAATCCGGTGCGAAAACAAGTGCACATATCGGGATAAGTCCGCACAGCAGCTCTGCCGCAAGGAAGCGATCCTCGAGCGAGTAACGCGGAAAAATATAGAACAGTAATGCCGAGATGCCGACAAAGGTCAGCGGATCCTCCCTCGAGAGCACTCCTCTCGCCATGAGATATGCAAGGCCTATAAGCAGCATCAGCGCGCTGACCTCTCCTATCGTGCCGGGGCGAATACCGAGAAAGAGCGAGCCTATCGACTCGGACGGCATGCTCGCGCCGGGAACGGAGGACAGCAGATACGATGCTCCCTCGCCGGCCGATGAGAACACCGACAGACGCGAAAACGGCGCGGTAAACACCCCGAGACGGGAGGGCATGAGCAGTGTAAGGACGGCAAAGCCGCCGAGCGCGGGACTTATCACAGTGCGTCCTCTGCCGCCGAGTGCGCATTTAAACACGCCTATACCGACAGCGGAGGCAAGCATCGGCACCCAAAACGAGACCGAGGGCGGCATGAGCATACCCACCGTTACGCCGCTCCATACGGCGGAGAGATCGGATACTGTCACGCGGTGCCGCAGCAGCTGCTCAAGCACAAGCTCGGTAAGCACGGCGGCGCCTACCGAGCAGATGATCACGGCAAGGCAGCGCACACCGAAAAGGAACACCGCCCATATTATCGCGGGCAGTGTCGCCACAAGCATATCGGCATATATGGCGGTAACGGGTCTGCCGGATGTGATGAACGGCGCACCGTGCCCGCGAACCGGACGCGGCAGAGCAATACGCTCGCGCTTTGCCCGCCGCACCTCTCTGTCCGCCGCGCCGTATGCCATTGGTACGGCAGCCCTTACGGCGGAGGAATGCGCGGGGACTGCGGGAGCGGCGGAACGCTCCGAGCGGCTGCCGGATATGCCGCGCGAATTTGCTTCGCAGGTTCGATGCGGCTTTATCACGGGAATATTCTTTGCCTTTCCGGCATCGGCTTTGACCGAATTACGATTTTCGGCAGAAATACTATCTGCGGGAGCGCTGTTTAAAGAACAGGACTCGATGTGAGCGCTCCTAACGAGGGAATCGTTTAAAGTGCGGCGCTCGGCGGATACATCCCTTGCGCCGATATTATTTAAATCACGATACTCTGCGGGTACGTTCCTTACGGGAACATCGTTTGAAGCGCGACGCTCGGCAGGCATACTCCTTGACGAAATGCCGCTTGCCGTAGGCTTTCTCGATGCGGTATCGGCAGGCTCCGACCTTGTAGGGGCTTTTATAGGTTCGGGCTTTGCAGCCACGACATTTGAAGATCCCTGCTTAACCCGAAGCGTCTCAGTCTTCGGTTTTGAGGCTGCGGACTGCACGCTGAGATGCTCAGATGCGGCGCGGGCACGGTCGTTTCCGTTACTCGCTGTCGGTACTGTGCGGTGCTCCGCTTGCTGCGGTCTACCGAGCTCCGCAGAGGTCCGCTTTGCAGCGCTCGGCTGCTCTGTGCGGGGATGCCGGACGGCATCGGACTTATCGGTCAGACCTGAGGCTACAAGCTCCTCAAAGCCCGATGCGTCGAAAAGCTCCGCATCCGCTTCCTCTTTTCGCTCCTCGGCTTCAAAAAGATCGCCGAGCAGATTTTCAAACTCATTGACCGAGCGTGATCTCTTTTCTTCGCTCATCTTCCGGCCCGTTTCCCCTTTCTTTTCTTATTTGTCTCACCTTGCTTGTTCACTCCGGCTTTGTCGGACGAACGCACCTCCGCAGCATTCTCGGCGCGCGGCATATGTGTCGATGCACCGTTGCCTACGGCTGAATTCATGCGGTCGCGGGCTGAGATAATATTTTCGGTCAGCGGAATGCCGGAGGGACAAACATAATCGCAGCAGCCGCAGCCGCTGCACGACTCTATATGATACTTTCTGCATTTATTAAAACCGTCTCGCTTGCCGTACATCGAAAGATACAGCGGCGCAAGATTATGCGGGCATACCGAAACACATCTGCCGCAGCGGATGCAGTCGGTCTCCGCGCGCGTTTCAAGTCTGCCCGAAAACTGAACAAGCCCGGTGCACTGCTCGAGGGAATCCTCCTGCGAGGCGATGCTGCCGATCATACGACCGCCGCGAACGGTGCGCAACGCTCGCTTCCTCAGTCCGCCCGCGATCGACTCGAGCGAGGCTATCGGTGTTCCTATCGCAGCAAGAGCAGTGGCGGAACAGCGAACACAGTCTCCGGTCACAGTCACCGCAGTGTCGACGCACGGCTCTCCGGTCGCGTACATCTCAAACAGCGCTGCGCAGGAAGCGGAATCAAATACCGCATATCCGATATCCGACGGATGCGCTCCGTCAGGCATTGCCGGTCCCGCAAGCGCGTATATCAGCTGCGCATCCTCGTGCATAGGGTATATCTCGGTCGCGGTGATAAATCGGAACAGCTCCGCAGAGCCGTCCTCGGCGGCAGCGGTACGCAAACGCGAAAGAGCCGATGCACCGCGCTCCGGAATAACAACTGCGGCGCGGCGAATGCCGAGCGCACGCTGAATTATCTTGATGCCGCAGAGCAGCGCCTCAGGCTTGCATGCTGCGAGAGTGAGCAGCGAGCGATCAAGCGGGTCGGAGGTAAGCGCGCTGATGATGAGAGTATGCGCCGCGCCGACCGACAGCTCGATATTTTTCCACATCGGAAGTCCCGAGCGGCAGATTATACCAGCGCCGCGCGCAAGCGCGACTATCTCCTCCGCGGTCAGCTCTCCGAGCGGACGCGGGACATGGGAATGCGCCTCGGCTTTTCCCGTACCGTCCGAGGAAATAATAATGACAGGTCGGCCGCCATCATCCTCTCCGATGCGAGCGACACGTCCGGATATCGAGCTGTACACCGGAGTGCCTATCTCACCTATCGGCGAGGCAAGCAGCGAATATCTGCATACAGTATCGCCCTCGTGTACCGCCGGCTCCGCTATCCTTCCGGCGGGGCAGTCGAGATACAGCGCGGCGGTCTCGGGCAACGGCGCCGTGTGCAGCCTGTCTACACCGCCTATGCTCATAGGCAGACGTATACCGCCGCGCGAGGTTTTGAGTTTTGGCTGCATGCTGCACCTCCGTATGATCGCCGCATTTACGGCATAAATTCAAAAGCCGATGATCGGCTGTAAGTGCCTATAATTTTACATCTTATATTATACAGCAACATGCCGTAAATTACAACCTCCGCCGAAAGAAAACTTGTTTTAACATTTTATGAAAAAAAGATATTGACAAGCGCGCTCGGATATGATACAATATCCCTCGTCGAGCGTCGAGGGCAATATGGCGGAATAGCTCAGCTGGCTAGAGCATCCGGTTCATACCCGGCAGGTCGTTGGTTCAAATCCGACTTCCGCTACCAGGCCCGTTGGTCAAGCGGCTAAGACACCGCCCTTTCACGGCGGTAACAGGGGTTCGATTCCCCTACGGGTCACCACGTTAGGGTGGCGCCCGGTCCCATCGGAAGATTGTTTCCGATGGGATTTTTGCTTTTTACCCGGGCGCAGACATGGCATACGGAGCCGCGTTGAGATATCAGACCGCCTGAGCGGCTGCTCCGCACGACCTATCGCATAAACTCCGGTCGGAGACTACGCGAAAATTTATGCAAAATATTTTTTCGTCGGGTATTTATATTTTCGGAAAACAATGTTATAATCTGCATATAGAAGTATTTTCTTATGCAGGACAAAGGATATTTTATGAAAGCAAAAGCGAAGTCACACCAGCTCGACATGCTGCACGGCTCGATATGGAACAAGCTGCCGCGGTTCGCTCTGCCGGTAGCGGCAACGGCGATACTCGAGCAGCTGTTCAACGCATCTGATGTCGCGGTAGTCGGCAACTTTGCCGGCGACGCTGCAGAAAAGACCGCAGCGGTAGCGGCGGTGGGAGCAAATACCGCCATCATCGGACTTATCGTAAATTTGTTCGTCGGCATAGCACTCGGCGCAAACGTCGTTATTGCAAACGCAATAGGACGCGACGACAAGGATGCGGTACACCGCGCGGTACATACCTCTATTCTCGTTGCACTGCTCGGCGGAGCAGCTATCGCGGTAATAGGCGAGCTGATCGCGGGTACACTGCTGCATTCGCTGAATGTCCCGGACGATGTTTATCCGCTCGCGCTGCTCTATCTGCGCATCTATCTGCTCGGGATGCCTGTCATACTGCTGTATAACTTCGAGGCGGCAATATTCCGCAGCATCGGTGATACCAAGGTCCCGCTGATAGCGCTTGCCTGCTCGGGTGTACTCAATGTTATACTGAACTTGTTCTTCGTCGCCGTTCTCGGAATGACGGTAAACGGCGTTGCGATAGCAACGGTCATATCGAATGCGCTGAGCTCGCTGATACTCTTTATCCGCCTGATACGCACCGACAAATATATAAAGCTCGAACCGCGCAGCCTGAGGATCGACGGTCAGAGCATGAAGCTGATACTGAAGATAGGGTTGCCGGCAGGCATCCAGAGCGCTGTGTTCTCGCTCTCGAATATCGTAATTCAGTCGGCTATCAACAGCCTCGGCAAGGTGGTCATGGCAGCATCGAGTGCGGCGCTCAATATTGAGCTGCTCGCCTACTATGTACTCAACTCCTTCAGTCAGGCGTGCACGACCTTCGTCGGTCAGAACTACGGCGCGCGTCAGATCGACCGCTGCCGCAAAACGCTGCTGCTGAGCATTCTCGAGGACTTTATCGCCTCAGCGATTGCCATCGGAATAGTCCTGCTGTCGGGGCGCTTCCTGCTGTCTATCTTCAACAGCGATCCCGAGGTCATCGAGATAGGCTACACCCGCCTGATCTATCTCTTCTCCGCATATGTATTCAGTATGCTGTACGAGGTGCTCTCCGGCTATATGCGCGGCTTCGGAATCTCGCTCATACCCGCCATTCTCACGACCATCGGCGTATGCGGTATACGCATATTCTGGATAAACTTTGTATTTCCGCAGAATCCGACCTTCACTACCATTATGACGGTCTACCCGATAAGTCTGTCGTCGACGGCGCTGCTCATCGGCATTGCACTGCTCTGCTTCCGTCCGGCACATCGCTATTTCAAAAAGGAAAAGGAAAACGCCGTACACGATGCAGACCGCATCTGAACTGCGATAGAAATTAAGACATAGCGCCGACAGCGCCGTATGCGCATATCGGTATAAAAGCAGACATCTCATGCAGTCGGGTACTGCACGAGATGCCTGCTTTATTATTCTGATATCTTTCTTTACTTTGCTACGATATTTACGAGCTTGCCGGGAACGTAGATCTCCTTGATTACCGTCTTGCCCTCAAGATTAGCAGCCACACGAGCATCAGCCTTTGCGGCTGCGATAGCCTCCTCGCTCGTTGCGGAGACGGGAATGGTGACCGTTCCGCGCAGCTTTCCGCATACCTGAACGGCGATCTCTACGGTATCGTCAACAGTCTTGGACTCGTCGTATTCCGGCCACGGTGCAACAGAGGCAAAGCCCTCCCCGCCGATAGCAGCCCACAGCTCCTCACACACGTGCGGTGCAAACGGGCTGAGAATACGGATGAATACCGACAGCTCGTCAAGCGTGAGCGAGCCGTGGTCGCAGATATCGTTGAGCAGGGTCATCATTGCGGCTATGGCGGTATTGAACTTCATAGCCTCGATATCCTCAGTAACCTTTTTGACTGTCTTATGGAATGCGCTCGAAAGCTCGGGAGTCTCGCCTCTGCCCGACGCGATATCGGTCAGGGAAGCGACACGGTCGAGAAAGCGCTTGCAGCCGCGGACGGAATTATCGTTCCACGGTGCGGCAGAGCCGTAATCACCCATAAAGAGTACATAGGTACGGAGCGTATCCGCGCCGAACTTGTCGACGACATCGTTAGGGTCAACGACGTTGCCGAGCGACTTTGACATCTTAACTCCGTTCGCTCCGAGTATCATGCCCTGCGCCGAGCGCTTAGCATAGGGCTCCGGCGTGGGAACAACACCGATATCGTAGAGAAAACGGTACCAAAAGCGCGAATAAATAAGGTGTCGGGTTACATGCTCCATTCCGCCGTTGTACCAGTCTACGGGAAGCCAGTATTTCATAGCCTCCGGATCGGCGAGCGCATTATCGTTGTGCGGGTCGACATAGCGGATAAAGTACCACGACGAGCCCGCCCACTGAGGCATGGTATCGGTCTCGCGCTTTGCCTGTCCTCCGCACTTCGGACAGGTGCAGTTGACGAACGAATCTATCTTTGCGAGCGGAGACTCGCCGCCCTCGCCCGGCTCGAAATTCTCAACATCGGGCAGACGGAGAGGAAGCTCATCATAGGGAACGCCGACCATGCCGCACTTCGGGCAGTGCACGATCGGGATAGGCTCGCCCCAATAGCGCTGACGGTTGAACGCCCAGTCCTTCATCTTGTACTGAACACCGCGCTCGCCTATTCCCTTCTCCTCGAGGTAGTCGAGCATACGCTCGATAGAGTCCTTTTTGTTCGTATAGCCGTTGAGGAAATCGGAGTTTATCATACGTCCGTCGCCGGTGTATGCTCCATCCTCGATATTGCCTCCCTCGATAACCGGGATAATATCAATACCGAATTTACGGGCAAAGTCGTAGTCGCGCTCATCGTGTGCGGGAACAGCCATGATGGCGCCCGTTCCGTAGCCCATCATAACATAGTCGGAGATATAGACCGGTATCTCGGCTCCGGTGATGGGATTTATCGCGCTGATACCGTCGAGACGAACGCCCGTCTTGTCCTTGACGAGCTGCGTACGCTCAAACTCGGTCTTTTTCGCACATTCCTCGCGGTATGCGCCGACCTCGTCCATATTGGCAATGCGGTCGGCATGACGGTCGATGACCGGATGCTCGGGCGCAATTACCATAAAGGTAACGCCGAACAGCGTATCCGGACGGGTGGTATAGATGCGCAGACTCTCATCAAGTCCGGCAAGTGTGAAATTGACAAACGCTCCGGTCGAGCGTCCTATCCAGTTCTCCTGCTGCATACGGATATTTGCGGGATAATCGACGTGCTTAAGACCGTCGAGCAGCTTATCGGCATATGCGGTTATGCGCAGATACCACACATCCTTGGAGCGCTGAACGACCTCGCTGTGGCATATATCGCACTTGCCGCCCTGAGAATCCTCATTCGAGAGGACGCACTTGCAGGACGGGCAATAATTTACAAGGGTTTTATCGCGGAAAACAAGTCCCGCATCGAACATCTTGCGGAAAATCCACTGCGTCCACTTATAATAACTCTCGTCGGTGGTATCCACCGTTCTCGTCCAGTCGAACGAAAAGCCTACGCGCTTGAGCTGCTCAATAAAATGATGAATATTCTTATCGGTCACCGCGCGCGGGTGCATATTGTTCTTTATCGCATAGTTCTCGGTAGGCAGGCCGAATGCATCAAAGCCGATAGGAAACAGAACATTATAGCCCTGCATGCGGCGCTTGCGGCTGACCACCTCAAGTCCCGAATATGCCTTGATATGTCCGACGTGCATTCCCGCGCCCGAGGGGTACGGAAACTCGACAAGCCCGTAAAACTTAGGCTTTGACCTGTCGTCGGAGGCATGAAAGATGCCTGCCTCCTCCCATTTGTCCTGCCACTTTTTGTCCGATGTCGTAAAATCGTATTTCATACAGCCGTCCCTCTTTATGTATTGATACGCCGATGCTCAGTCGACGAGAAGTGAGTCGATGTCTATCTCCTCGGCATCGCCCCAGAGCTTTTCGAGATTGTAGAAATTCCGCGTTTCGCGGTCGAAGATGTGGACGATGACCGAGGCATAGTCCATGATTATCCAACTCGCCTCGTTATAGCCCTCGATGTGACCGGGATGAACGCCGACCTCCGCAAGCCGCTCCTCGAGCTCGCCCGAGAGTGCGCGCAGCTGAGTATTTGACGTACCCGTGCACATTACAAAGTAGTCGGCAATGATCGTCTTATCCGCGACGCGCAGCACCTTGAGCCCGCGTGCCTTCTTGGAGTCGAGTACGCGAACTACCGCGCGCAGCAGATCCTCCGGCCGGCTAAGCTCGTCGGGGATTATCGCGCGGTGACTGTCTCGGTCGGTCATGACAAGCGTCTCGTAGCTTATCTCGGTATAGTCCTCATCGTCGGTCAACTCATCGTCGGCTGGCTCGCCGTTCTCAAGCTTCTCCTCGATATATACCTCTTCATACTCCGCGCCGTCGGCATCGCTCTCAGGGAGACCGCCGAGCAGCTCGTCATTCATATTATCCTTTTCCATGTTCGTTTTGCGCTGTCGGGCGCTTCCTTTCATATGTATCGCGATACCGCACGGCGGCGCATGCTTCGGCTGTACCGCCGAACATATATGCGCCTCTGCACCGTGCATGTGCCGCATCGGAGCCACTCTGCCGTCAGAGCCTCCGTCAGGTCTTTAAATTGATATATTCTGTCCGATTTGCCGTATCGCCGTATCAGTTGCTTCTGCTGCCGGTACGTGCGATCTCAAGTCCGTTGTCGTTGATATCGCTTGCATTGTGAACGCTGCTCTCGAGCTTTTCGGACACGGGCGCCTTGTATACGGAAGATATGCTCTCATCGGCGTTTTTGCCGAACATTCCGGTAGGATCGAACAGCGCGTCGGTTATCTCGATCTTATAAGGATTGAAATACTCATTCATCAGTTTGAGCATGCCCGCCTTGTTCATTACATAATAAGAAGTTCCGGCATTGACCGCCTCGCCCGGCAGGGTCACAAAGTTGACATTCGACATGTCAACGTTCTTCATAAAGTTCTTGCCGAAATAGACGCAGTCAAGCACCTTCATATCGGTATTGACCATGTTTATCGCGGTCTCCGCAAGCTTCGGCACCGTCGAGATAGAGAGATTGTTCTTTATCTGACGGCACAGTGCACTCATAAACACCTTCATAGCGTCAACTCGTCCGATATCACCCTGAGCATAGCCGTTATTTCCCTTGCGGAAGCGGATATACTTCTCGGCAGAATCGCCGTCGAGCACCTGCTGTCCCTTTTTGAGATGGATATACAGATCCTGCTCGGAATCCTCGTAATCCATGTCGCAGGGCAGGTCTATCGGAACACCGCCGATCGCATCGACAAGATCGCCGAACTGGTCGAGGTCGACCATAGCCCAGAAGTCGATCGGAATACCGAGTCCTCGCTCGAGCACATCGGTCATGCCCTCCATGCCGCTGCGTATGCGTGCGTTTGAATCCTTGATGGTAGTGTCACGCTCTATAGCAAACAGACTGTTTATCTTGTGTGCGCTGCCGCCGAGCTCAAAGTAGGTGTCGCGAGGTATCTGTATAACCGATATCTTCTCATTCGTTACGTCGTAGGAGGCGAGCATGATAACGTCGGTATTTACCGCAACCTGGTCATGACCTACGACAAGCATGGTATAATAGCCCGATTTGCGCTCTATGCTGCTTGCCGCGGGTACCGGAGGCGTGCCGTCGTCATCGACCGTCTCGCTGACCGGCTCTGTAACGATATCGGTTATGGGACCGGGATCCTGATCCGGTGTATAATCGTTTACGACCTTCCACAGTACAAGAACAACTACCGCAAGCACCGCGACAAACGCAGCGATACTGATAAGAACGGTATTTCTGCGGCGGCGACGGCGTGCCGCATTATCCATCGGCCTCTTTCCGCCGGGACGTCCCTGCTGCGGTCTGCCGGAGCGGTCGGTGCTGCGAGCGGTGCGTCCGTTGCCGGACGGATTCGGTCTGCCGCTCTGTGCAGCTCTCGGTGCGCCGCCCTGAGCCGGTCTGCCGGACTGTGCGTCGCGGCTCTGTCCCACAGGTGCATTCACGCGCGGAGCGCCGCCCGGCAAAGCGGGATCCTGGGCTCTGCCCTGAGACGGCGACTGCTGCGACGGACGACCGGTCGAACCGCTTTGGCGCTGTGTACCGCCGGAATGTGATGCGCCGCCGGAATTCTGCATATTGCCCGAATGCCGTGCTCCGCTCAAATGCGACACATCACGGACGGGTCTGCCGTTCTGCCCGGTGGTGCCGCTTATTCGTCGCTCGCTGTTTTCACGGGAGATATTGCCGCGATTTTCGTTTCTCTTGTTATTATCCATTTAAGTCCCCTGTTCCTCAGTTCTCTGTCAAGAATCGTATTTACCTTGTCCGAAATTATCGAATTCTTATCTTCTCAGATCTTACGGTCTTATGCAGTCTTATCTGAAATCGTTTATCATATCGAAAGGTGCACCGACGCGCATGCTCTGCCCGCACGGGTCACCGATATTTTCACATTCTATTCTGTTCCGGCAATGCGGCGCAGCACCGAATTGCGTGCAACCGCCGTCATCGGAAACAGCTCCTCGCCGTCGTCGAGCAAACCGCGTATAGTCATATCAAACGACAGCAGAAGCGTACGCAGCAGATGCTTATAAAGCGCATCTCCCTTCAGTCCCTGCGCGCCTGAACAGAAATACTCTCGCAGCCGCACACAGTCGGGAAAGGTCCTGCCCGGCTCGATATAGTCGGCAAGATAAAGCAGCATCGAAAACAGACTCATATTCTCGCCGCCGGTCGTATGCTCATAGATAGCCTGCGCCATCTCCGCATCACAGTATTCGGTAAACTCGTCGCGTGCGAGCGCAGCCGCCGTCCAACCGTGAAAGACCTTAGGCGAATGCTCCGCGCCTGCGGGATAGCTTATTCCGTATCTGCGGCAAAGCGCAAGCTGCTCACCCGGGCTGCGCTGCTTCGTTATATCGTGCAGCAGCCCCGCTGCCGACAGCCGCAGCGCATCGACCTCCGAGAAGCCGAACATCCGCGCAAGCTCTCCGCACTCACTGCTCACACCGAGCGTGTGCTTCAGCCGTCTGCCGTCCATCAGTCCCGAGCCCTCGATCCTCTGTCTGAGACTGTCAAGCAACTCGGGAGTATAATCTGTATTTTTTTCGTTCATTGCTCTGTTAGTTATTCCCGTATTTTCTCGGTTTATCCTTTTTCGATGCCGCAAATCGCAAAACATCAAATCAAATATCGTAAAATTCAAGACATCGGGTCATATGCCGCGTTTTTTCGGTGTCAAGTCGTATCATGCAATTCTTCGGGCATTCAAATCCGGCATTCAAGCGCCTTTGCATCTGGCAAGTACATGCATTCTCCGAAAATCGGTCTCGGTCGGTCTCAGTCTCCGCGCACGCTTATTTTTCGGAGGCGGCATTCGCGCCGTAGCCGTACAGACCGTGCTCGCGGATATAATCCTCAACGTCCGAAGGCACAAGCCCGTCTATCGGTCTGCCGCCCGCAAGCCGCTCCCGCAGCTCGGTAGATGACAACTCGAGCGCGCGCTCGTCTATCTGAGTTATACGCGCGGAAAATTCGCGCACATAGCGCTCGTGAGCCTGCTTTATAAGTGAGGTCTCGTTCGGGTCGCTCTCTCGACGCATGAGCACGATGTGTGCAAGACGGAATACTTCCTCCGGCTCGCGCCATGCGGGCAGCGACAGAAACATATCCGTGCCGACAAGCATATATATATCGCCCTCGCTCCATAGGTGACGCAATGTATTAACAGTATAGCTCCTGCCGCCCTCTCTTATCTCGTAATCCGAGACTATCGCCTGCGGAATGCCGCCGAAAGCGCGCCGCGCCATCTCGAGTCGGTCAAACGGCGAATCGGACGGATCTATGAGCTTATGCGGCGGAATGAACGCGGGCATTATGTAGAAGATATCAGGCTGAATCGCACGTGAAAAAGCGCGTGCGGCGTGAACATGTCCCGCGTGCGGCGGGGCAAAGGTTCCGCCGTAAAGCCCTATCCGTCTGCCGCCTCTCTCAGATGCTTCCATCATTTATTCACCGTACCGCCGATATATATCTGCGCAAGGCGGTCGGCAAGTGCCCGCATCGCCCGTCCGCGATGACTGACGGCATTCTTCTCGTCGCCGCTCAGCTCGGCAAAGCTGCGCCCGAGCGGCTCGTAGAGAAAGAGCGGATCATATCCGAAGCCGCCCTCGCCGCGCGGTGCGTCGAGTATCAGTCCCTCGCACTCGCCGTGCAGCATCAGCTCCCTGCCGTCCGGCAGAATACAGCAGACGGCGGTAACAAAGCGCGCTCTGCGCTCCTCTCCGCGCTTACCCTCGAGCTCGCGGAGCAGCTTTTGGTTATTGCCCGCATCGCCCTCTCCCGACCAACGCGCCGAATACACCCCGGGCGCACCGCCGAGTGCATCGACCGAAAGACCGGAGTCATCCGCGATCGAGATATAGCGGTCGGAAGCAAGTGCGCGCGCCTTTATACGCGCATTTTCCTCAAAGGTACTGCCGTTCTCCTCTATCTCGTCGGTCACGCCGACCTGCTCCGCCGTTTTGACGGAAAATTCGACCTTATTCCCGAGCGTCTGACCGAGCAGCCGCTCCATCTCTCTGACCTTGTTTTTGTTATGCGTAGCAAGTACAAATTCAAGCATTGCGTATCCTCATTCAAACAGTGCGCGAACGAACTCATCCGCTCTGAACGGCTGAAGATCATCCATCTGCTCGCCGACGCCGATATACTTGACCGGTATACCGAGCTCCTCTTTTATCGAAAAGACTATTCCGCCCTTAGCGGTCCCGTCGAGCTTGGTCAGCACAAGTCCGGTGATTTTTGCGGAATTCTTAAATTCCTTTGCCTGACTGATGGCATTCTGTCCGGTCGTCGCGTCGACTACGAGCAGCGTTTCGCGGCTGCAGCCCGGCAGCTCGCGATCGATAACTCGATCTATCTTCGCAAGCTCATCCATAAGATTCTTCTTGTTATGCAGTCTGCCCGCAGTGTCGATTATCAGCACGTCTGCGCCGCGCTTCTTGGCGGCTGCTGCGGCATCGAAAACAACAGCGGCGGGATCGGAGCCCTCCTCGTGGCATACGACATCCACACCGACGCGATCCGCCCATATGCCGAGCTGATCTATCGCTGCGGCACGGAAGGTGTCAGCCGCCGCGAGAATGACCTTTTTGCCCTCGTTCTTGAGGCTTGCGGCTATCTTGGCTATACTCGTGGTCTTACCTACGCCGTTTACCCCGATAACGAGCACCACAGCCGGCTTTGTATCAAGACAGAGCGGCTCCCCCTCTCCTATCTCGCTGCGGAGAATATCGCACAGCGCCGCCTTTGCAGCCTCCGGCTCGCTGATGCGGTCGTCCTTTATCCGCTCGCGCAGCGCATCGACTATCTTCTCCGTCGGTCCTACGCCGACATCTGCGGTTATAAGCAGCTCCTCAAGCTCCTCGAGCATATCCTCATCCACACGTACAAACGAGCGGAATATGCCGTCTATCTGTTTCAGGAGTCCGTCCTTTGTCTTTGACAGTCCCCTTTTCAGCTTGTCGAAAAATGACATTTTATGATCTGCCCGACAGAACGGGCACTTCCTTTCTTACTCCGTTCGGCGGCACAGCGCAAATACCGCCATCCGTGCGCTGCCGACATCGCATAATACGACCATTAAAAGCAAGTATATATACAATATATTGCGGTGCTATTAAGGCGAGGTTAATTTTCGCCGTTTGCCGTTCGAAGGCTATTTTATCTTAACTCCGAGACGATCCTCAACCTCGGTTATATTCAGTGTCAGTACCCTCGAGATACCGCGCTCCGGCATAGTAACGCCGTACAGCGTATCGGCTATCTCCATCGTACCGCGTCTGTGCGTGATAACGACAAACTGGGTAGAGCCGGAGTAACGCTTGATATAGTCGGCAAAGCGCGCGACGTTTACATCGTCAAGCGCCGCCTCTATCTCATCGAGCACCGCAAACGGGGTGGGGTTTACATCAAGTATGGCAAAGAAAAGCGCTATCGCGACAAACGACTGCTCACCGCCGGATAGCAGCGACATGCTTTTGACTATCTTGCCGGGCGGCGCGACGTTTATCTCTATTCCGCAGCCGAGCGGATCGGTCGGGTCGGTTAGGCACAGCTCAGCCGTTCCTCCGCCGAATAGCTCTCGAAAGGTACGCTTGAAGCCCGAATCGAGCTGCTCCATTACCGAAACAAAGCGTTCGCGCATCTCCTTTTCGAGCCCGGTAATGATCTCCTCAAGCTCCTGCTTCGAGCGACAGAGGTCGTCATACTGCGAACGCATGAAGCCCGCGCGCTCGCTGACCTCCTTATATTCGTCTATCGCACCGACATTTACCGGTCCGAGCGCGCGGATCTTCGAGCGCAGCTCGGTCTGCCTTGCCGCACTCGCCGTTCTCGTCTCCTCGGTCACTCTCGGATAGTCGAGCGCCGCGGCGGTGGCATATGTCAGCTCGTATTCCTCCCAGAGGCGGGAAGCGAGCTTATCCTGCTCCGCCTTTGCAGACTCAAATTTTGACTCAAGCTCGGTATAGGTACGGAACAGCGTCTCGCGGCGATGGTTCTCCTCCTTTATCTGCTCGCGCAGTCTGGAGAGCGACGCATCACTGCGCAGTCCCTCGTCTATCAGCGCGCTGTGCTCGCTCTCGAGTTCAGCCGCGCGTCCGCGCAGTCCGTCAAGGTCGGTATCCGCCGCAGTGAGCCGCGCGCGGACCTCCTCCTCCTTTTCGTTGCAGGCGGCGATAGCGGCCTCAGCTTCCGCTATCTGCTCGGACAGCCGAGTTACCGTTGCCTGACCGAGCGAGATGCTGTTTTCGGTCGCCTCGATATCCTTCTCGGCGGAATTTATCCTGATGAGCTGAGCAGAGACCCTGTCGAGCGCACGCGCAATGTCGCGGTTCAACCGCTCGTGCTCCTCCGCCGTCGATGCAAGCATCTCTCGACACCGCTGTGCGGCAGTTTCCGACTCGGAAAGCTCGCGTCTGAGCGCCTCGCACTCGTCGTCGTCACGCTTGCTCTCTGCGCTGAGCGCCTCGAGCGCCTCCTGCTGTCCTATAAGGCTCTCCTTATCCGCATCTATCTGCGAACGGAGCAGCGCATTCTGAGTATTCTCGGCACCGAGCATGGTATCGAGAACCGAGAGGTTCTGCTTCAGCTCTCCGAGACGATCGCGCAGCTCCGCGCTCTCCTCGGCTATCTTCTTTTCTCTGTCGCTCGCTGCGCGCAGCTTGACCTCGAGCGCCGCAGCCTCCTCGGCAAAGCGCTGTATCTCCTGCGCTCGGGTGAGCATTCCGCTGTTTCGCTTGTTCGAGCCTCCGGTAAACGATCCGCCCGCGTTAATGACCTGACCGTCGAGGGTAACTATCTTCACACGGTAGCCGCTTGCGCGCGCATAGTCGGTCGCGCAGTCGAGGTCGCGGAAGATGATCGTTCTGCCGAGCATGTAGGATATTACATCGCCGCAGCGCTCGTCGCATTCGATAAGCTCGGAGGCGATCCCGATATAACCTTTATATGAAGAGAGACGGCTCTTATCAATATTGAGCTGCTGTGCACGCACGGATGAAACGGGATAAAAGGTTGCTCTGCCCGCCCCGCCGTCGCGCAGCATTGCAATTGCCCGCTTGGCGGTTGCCTCATCCTCGACAACGATATTCTGAATATTCGCGCCAAGCGCCGTTTCGATAGCGGTGGAATATTTGTCCGGAACGGTTATCAGCCGCGATACCGGACCGAGCACGCCGCCGAGCCGACCTCTGCCGACCGCGTCCATAACGAAGCGAACACTGCCGTTATAGCCCTCGAAGTGCTCCTCCATGCGGCGAAGCGTATCCGCACGCTGCTTCTTTGCAGCCAGCTCAGAGCCTATGCGCACCTGCTCCGCCCGCAGCTCCTCTGTCTCTGCCGAAAGCTCGCCGAGGCGCTTTTCGAGTCCGTCCGCCTCCGCTCCGGTCTGCTCGCGGCGTGCGGTATAGTCCGCAACGGTCCGTTCGGAGCGCTCAAGGCGGTCTCCGAGGAGCTTGCCGCGCTCGAGTATCTCCTCAATACACTCCTCTATCTCGGCAAGACGCAGCTCGCGGCTCTCATGCGAGCCGCTTATCTCGGAGAGTCTCAGCCGACGCTCTACCGCGCCGTTCTCTATCTCGCGCAGCTGCCTTTCCAGCTCGCTCTCACGAGTTTCATTCTCCACACGCTGCGATTTAAGCTGCTCCGCACCGCCGTCAAGCTCCGCATGCTCTGCGCGCAATGCCTCGAGCGCAGCCGTCTGCTCCTCAAGCCGTGAGAGCAGCTCGGCACCGCTGCCGTTTGCCTCCTCGAGTGCAGCGCGGCGGAGAGTGAGCGTCGACTCTGCCTCAGCTCTTCGCTCTCCTATATGCTCAAGCTCGTTATGCAGCACCTTTACACTGCCCTCGAGCTCGAGCGAAGCAGCACTGTTATCGCGCAGATTTTTCTGCGCCTCCGCAGCTCTTTGCTTTGTCTGCTGAGCCTCATCGAACAGCCGCTCGTTCCTTGCCTCAAGCGCCTCAAGCTCGCCGTCCGCTTCATCGAGCATACGCTTTGCGGCAGCGGTCTCGTCGCCGAGACTGCCGACCTTGCGCCGCACATCCTCAACATCGTACAGCCACAGCGAAACGTCAAGGCGTTTCTTTTCCTCGAACAGCTCGAGATACCTCTTTGCTTTTTCCGCATCGCGCTGAAGCGGTGCGACACGCGCCTCGAGCTCGCGCAGAATATCCTCCGCGCGGACCATATTGTCAACAGCGCCCTGCAGGTGCCGCTCCGCCTCGTTCTTGCGGAAGCGATATTTCGATATGCCCGCAGCATCCTCGAATATCGTGCGGCGCTCATCGCTCTTCTGCGACACTATCTCGGCTATCTTGCCCTGACCGATAATAGAATAGCCGGAGCGTCCAACGCCGGTATTCATGAACAGCTCTGTAATATCGCGCAGGCGCGCGGGCTTGCGGTCGATAAGATACTCGCTCTCGCCGCCGCGAACGCACCGACGGGTAACGATTATCTCATCTCCACGGTCGACGAGCTTTCCCTCCTCCTCGGTATTGTCGAGGATAAGCGAGACCTCCGCCGTCGTCATTGCGCGGCGTGAGGCGGCGCCGGCAAAGATGACATCCTCCATCTTCGACCCGCGAACACCCTTAGCCGACGTTTCTCCGAGCACCCAGCGTATAGCGTCGGATATATTTGATTTTCCGCTTCCGTTCGGTCCTACGACGATTGTCGCGCCGTCGTTAAAGTTGAGCACCGTTCTGTCCGGAAACGATTTAAAGCCGAGAAGCTCGAGCGATTTGATTTTCAATTTTCAGACCATCCGTTTCTTTTTTTATTTCGTAGCTCGGCATCCGCCGAAAAAGCACCTGCCGCACATCGTTGTCATTTGACCGTAATGTCGAAAAAAGCATCTATGTCGTGCAGCGGTTCTATGGAATAAATAAGCTATCGGAGCATAGCGCACAAATACTGCAATGATGAAAGCATCGGAATGCAGCAAGGACCGATCTGCGCCAAAGGAATAATTATTTCGGTCGGCGGCTCGGGCTGTGCGCCGCGCAGAATTGACATAAAGCACGCAAATAACCGAAAATTCGCGTACCGTACAGCACTGTGCCGACAGCACGCCGGTCAACAACGCCGCAGCTCATAGCCGCAGAGCGAGTCGTCCTCTCGCACGCGCAGCCGACCGATGCCGTACTCGCGCCGCAGAGTCTCTGCGTTCGCCCGTCTGTGACCTATCACCTGAGAGGTCCTGCCCCTCGGGCAACAGACGGTCAGAGTGCGTATTCCCGTACTGTCCGGCGAATGCGCCGAACCGGTATCATCAGCCGATATATCATTTGATACGGCATCGGGCTCTTCCGCGCCGGCTGTCCCTGTCACCTTTTCATCCGCAAGCAGTGCGCGCAGACGGCGCAGGAACACCTCGCTCTGAGCCATTTCGCCGACGGCGCACTCATAGTCGCCCGCAACGATACCGTCCTCACCGGTCAGCCCTTCGCCGTAGCAAAGCCCTATCCGTATTACCGGGACTCCCGCCTTATCAAAAAGCTCGCACAGATCTGCGACCCGTTCGACCGTCTCTGCAGTCGAAGGCGGCATATACTCGCCTCGCCGCAGCATACCCTCGAGCGCCGTTCCCGCAAATGTCATAGTAGGATATATCCGCGCGCCGTCCGCGCCCGCGCCTATTATATCGCAGCCCGTCCGCAGATCACTCTCGCGCGTCGAGCCGGGCAGTCCGGTCATCATCTGACCGACCGCGTGCATCCCGCTCTCTCTTATCATCCGCAGCGCAGCGAGCGACTGCTCTGCCGTATGACCGCGCTCGCAGCGGCGCAGCACCTCTGCCGATGTGCTCTGCACCCCGAGCTCGACCGTAGTCATACGGTAGCGGAGGAGAAGGTCAATTATCTCTTTGTCGATATAGTCGGGTCGTGTCGAGCAGCGCAGGCTCGCCACCCTGCCGTCATCAACATACGGACGTGCAAGCTCAAGCAGCGCCGTCAGCTCGTCTCTCGGTATGCCGGTAAAGCTGCCGCCGAAAAATGCTATCTCGCATTCGTACTCGTCCTCTCTGCCGCGTATACCGTCAAGCGTTGACTCTATCTGAGCGCGCACCGCATCAATATCGACACAGCACACACCCGATATCTTTCGCTGATTGCAGAAAACGCAGGTATGCGGGCAGCCGAGATGCGGGATAAAAACAGGAATATTTATATGTCTCATTTGCTCGCCTCCTCATACCGTACTACCGCCGCACGACGGTGTGCTAGCAGCGGATAGCGCTTACGGCGCCTATGTTATTTTACTCTTATCTTGCCTATATCTTATCGCCGAACAGCTCGAGCGCTTTCTGTGCCGCTATCTGCTCCGCCGCACGCTTGCTGCCGGCAGTACCTACACCGATAACATTGCTGTTGAGCCGCGCCTCAACGGTGAACACACGCTTGTGTGCGGGTCCCGTCTCGCTGACGGGTACATACTCGAGTATCTCGCCGTGCTCCTGCTGAACGAGCTGCTGAAGAATGGTCTTGTAGTCGGCGGTATGTCCGCTCGAGAGTATACGCGATATTTCATCCTCCGCAAACGGGAGCAGAAAACGCGAGACCTCCTCTATATTCGAATCGAGATAGATAGCCGCAAGCAGCGCCTCAAACGCATCCGCAAGGATAGACGGGCGGCTCCTGCCCTCGAGCTTTTCCTCACCCCTGCCGAGATAGAGGTAATCGCCGAGCTTTATCTCGCGTGCAAAGCCCGCAAGCGCCCGCTCGCATATCGTGCCCGCGCGAACCTTGGACAGCTCGCCCTCGGGCATGTCCGGGTGCGTGGCAAACAGATAGTCGCTGACGATGATTGACAGCACCGAATCGCCGAGAAACTCGAGCCGCTCGTTGCACTTCATCCCGACGCCGTGCGCCCGCTGCTCATTCGAATAGGATGAATGGGTCAGCGCCGTGCGAACAAGCTCCTTATTCTCAAATGTATGACCTACGGTCTTTTCAAGTCCGGCTATCGGAGCCGGACGAATATCCGATTCATGCATCTTTCTTTCCTTTCCGCCTTATCTGCGTCTCAGGTCCCGGAATGTACATCCGTACCGTCGGCGGCGCTTTCGGCATTCTTTGTATCGGTCGGCTCTGACGCTGCTGCCGACTCGGCAGCATCCGTCTTTTCCGGTGTCGAAGCAGCGGCTTCCGCAGCCTTGGCTGCCTCTTCAGACTCCGCAGCCGCCTTAGCTCTCGCCGCATCCTGCTCGACCCACTTTGCTATCTCGACATGAACGCCGGTTCCGGCAAAATCCGCCGCGCGCTTTATCGTACTGACAAAAGCGCGTGCATCCGAGCTGCCGTGCGTCTTGAGCACCGGCTTTGACAGTCCGAGCAGCGGAGCGCCGCCGAACTCGGAGGCATCCACAGAGTGCCTCAGCCGTCTGAGGCTTCCGCGCATAGCGAGCGCCGATGCCTTAGTGACCAGATTCTCGGTAAAGCAATCCTTAAGGCAGGAGAGCAGATACTGACCCAATCCCTCGCTGAGCTTGAGGAAAACATTACCCGTAAAGCCATCGGTAACGAGCACGTCGCACGCGCCGAGCGGTGCAGCCTTTGCCTCGACGTTGCCTACGAAATTAATCGTCGGCTCTCCGCGAAGCAGCTTATATGTGTCGACAATCATTGCGCCGCCCTTGCACTCCTCGGTACCGTTGTTGAGCAGTCCGACCTGCGGCGACTCTATGCCGAACACATTCTTCATATATATCGAGCCCATGACCGCGAACTGACGCAGGTACTCTGGCTGAACGTCGATATTCGCGCCGGAGTCGATAAGCAGCATCGGACGCGCGAACGGCAGCACCGAGGCTATCGCAGAGCGCTTTACACCTCTTATTCTGCGAACGACGAGCGAGGAGCCGGCATGCAGCGCGCCGGTATTTCCCGAGCTGACGAGAGCATCGCCCTCTCCGTCGCGCAGCATCCTGAGTCCGACAGCCATCGACGAGTCACTCTTTTCGCGAACGACGCTCAGAGGCTGATCCTCCATAGTTATAACGCCGTCGGCATGAACGATACGTATACCGTCAAGCTCGGTCTCTCTGCCCGCAGCGCGTGCGGTATCGCGTATCTCGTTCTCGCGTCCGACGATGATATAGCTGTGCTCCGGCATTGCCGCAGCCGCGTCGAGCACACCGATAACGCCCGCCTCCGGCGCATTGTCTCCGCCCATTACGTCGATTATTATCTTCATCCTTTATCCCTCCGCAGAGCGCTTACTTTGCGCTCTCTCCGTCCTTTGCTCCGTCTCCGCCGTCATGCGTCGGCTCGAGCTCGCGCTTATAGCCGCAGCCCTCGGTGCGGCAGACGGCAATATTCTTGCCCTTGTTCTTAAACAGCATTCCTCCGCACTGCGGGCACTTATCTGCCAGCGGAAGCTCCCATGACGAAAATTTGCACTTCGGATAGTTCTCGCAGGAGTAAAAGTAGGAGCGGTTGCGTCCGTGCTTTGCGACTATCTCGCCGCCGCAGTCCGGGCACTTGACGCCTATCTTCTTTGCGATCTGCTTTGTATTCTTACACCGCGGATAGTTCGAGCAGGCATAAAAGCTGCCGTACCGTCCGCTGCGAAGCACCATGTCCGCGCCGCACTTTTCACACTTCATCCCGTCGGGTGCGGGAGTCGCCTTCTCGGTCGCTGCGCTGTCGCTCGCGGGAGCTTTGCGATCGAGCGGGCGTGTATTGCGGCAGGCAGGATAGTTCGGGCAGGCGGCAAACTTTCCGTATCTGCCGTTCTTGACTATCATCGTCGCGCCGCACTTGTCGCATATGATGTCGGTCTGCTCGTCTGGAAGCTTGACCTTTTCCTTGGCTACCGTCTCCTCCGCGGTCTCGAGCTGCTTTGCAAACTCGGTATAGAACGAGCCGAGAACACTCTGAATATCGACATTTCCGTGCTCGATATCATCGAGCGACGACTCCATCTGCGCGGTAAATTCGTAATCGACTATCTCCGGGAAATACTGCTTCATCAGATCGGTTGTGACCTCACCGAGCTTGGTCGGACGCAGCATCTTTCCGTCGCGCTCTACATAGCCGCGCGAGATGATTGTAGTGATTATCGTAGCGTAGGTACTCGGTCTGCCTATGCCCTTTTCCTCAAGGAACTTGACGAGCGAGCCCTCGTTGTATCTCGCCGGCGGCTCGGTAAAGTGGCGGGCAGGTGTTATCTTTTCCGCACCGACATGCTCGCCCTCCGAGATGTTAGGTATCGCGCCCTGCGTGCCGTTATTTTCGCCCTCGTCCGCCGAGCCGTAGACCGCGAGGCAGCCGCGAAAGCGAACGGTGTAGCCGGAGGCACGGAAAGTATAGCCGCCGCAATCGACATCCGCAATAACGGTATCAAGCTCCGCAGATGCCATCTGGCTAGCGGTAAAGCGGTTGAATATGAGCTTATACAGCTTATACTGATCTGCGGTAAGATATTTCTTTATCTTATCAGGCTCGAGCGTGGGATTCGCGGGTCGGATAGCTTCGTGCGCGTCCTGTGCGCCCGCCTTGGACTTATAGGCACGGGGGGATGCGGGCACATATTCCTTGCCGTAGGTACTCTCGATGTACTCGGCAGCCCTTGCGCGCGCCTCATCCGCTACGCGCAGCGAGTCGGTACGCATGTAGGTGATAAGACCCTGCGTGCCGCCGTTTTCCGAGCCGACATTAACACCCTCATACAGCTCCTGCGCGACCTGCATTATACGGGTCGAGCGGAAGCCGAGCTTGCGCGATGCGTCCTGCTGCAGCGTTGAGGTGGTGAAGGGCGGCTGCGGATTCTTTGCCCTCGTTGAGCGGCGAACCGATGAAACGGTAAAAGCTCCGCCCTTTATCCCGTCGAGCACGGCGTTAACATCCGACTCGCTGTGCAGCTCGCCCTTTGTGCCGCCCTTACCGTAATACTTGGCATGGAGCGTCTCTCCACCTGCGGTACCGAAATCTGCATCTATCGTCCAGTATTCCTCGGGTACGAATGCATTTATCTCCGCCTCGCGGTCGACTATAACGCGCGTTGCGACCGACTGAACACGTCCGGCTGACAGACCGCCGTGTATAGCCTTCCAGAACAGCGGGCTGAGCTTGTAGCCGACTATGCGGTCGAGTATGCGGCGCGCCTGCTGCGAGTTTACAAGATCCTCGTCTATCTTTCGCGGGTGCTTTATCGCGTCCCGGACAGCACTCTTCGTTACCTCGTTAAAGGTAACACGGCAGACCTTCTCCGGCGGGATATTGAGCGCCGTAACAAGATGCCACGATATCGCCTCTCCCTCTCGGTCGGGGTCGGCTGCGAGATAGACCTTATCAGCATTCTTCGCTTCCTTTTTCAGCTCGGCGATAAGCGGACCCTTGCCGCGTATGTTTATATATTTTGCCTTGAAGCCGTTTTCTATATCTACTCCGAGTGTGCTCTTAGGCAGGTCGCGTACGTGACCTATCGACGCTACCACCTTATAGCCGGAGCCGAGATAATTCTTGACCGTTCCCGCCTTGGACGGAGACTCAACTATAACAAGATGTGACATTTACTTCAATCTATCCTTTCGTTGTCCCGGACGGTGCCGGGCAGCTGTAATAATCGTTATATATCGCCTGCGGAAATGCTCCGGCGCTAAAAGCCCTCTCCTCTGCGGTATTCTCCGCCGGGGCCGAGAACAGCAAGCCCGGATATCTCGAGCTCGGTAAGCCCCGCCATAACAAACGGAAAGCTGAGATCGTGCCGGACGATCTCGTCGATGGTCGTCGTTCCCGTTTCGGGAATGAGCGCATATATCTTTCTGCCGCATTCGCTCGTTTCCGCAAGCAGCTGTTCGACGCTCTGCGTTTCCTGTGTCGCCTCGCCCGTGCATCTGCCGCTTGTCGCAAAGTTTGCTCCGACCGGCACCGTTCCGCCTCTCTTACGCTACGCAGGTGCATTCTGCCCCGCCGCATCTTTGTTCTGTCTCGGGCGAGCTCGGGACCGACCCGTGCAAGCGCCGCCTTGGTTTGACCCCGTCGCTGCGCCGCCTGACGGCTTCGGCATATGCTCGCCGTACAGACTCTGTTCTATATCTCCGTACCCGGTCTGAATATCGGCAGCATATTCACCGTATAGACTCTCCTCCGCAGGACTGTTCTGAATATCGGCGGTGCGTCCCGCGTCTGCTCTGCCGCTGTCCGTTCGGCGGTCGTCTGTCAGATACTCGCCCGCACGGTCGATCTCGGCGAATGCTCCGACATGTCCAGCCTCTTCGGTTCGTTCATCTGTGCCGACGGATGCGCGGCGCGGCTCTGCGGGTATGCGATCGACAGTCACGGCAGCGGTGCCGCAGGAGTCCGCACGGAACGGCTTCGGCAGCTTTTCCTCGACCTTCCGCCGGCGCGGTCCGCCTCTGCTCTCGCCCTTTGAACCGAGGCGGGGATAACACGGCTCGGCGCTTCTGCCGTACGTGTTTCGCAGGTTGAAGCTCCCATCAAACCGCGCGAGCTTTCCGGTCACATTTTCGATATTGAGCACCTTTGCATATTCGTCCTTGTAATCGTCAAGGATATCGAGCGCGCTCGTTACCATCTTTGCGCCCTCGAGCAGCAGTTTATTTGTGCCGGAGCTGCCCAGTGCACCGACATTTCCGGGCAGCGCATAGACCGCGCGTCCCTGCCGCTTTGCATCCTTTGCGGTGATGAGAGCTCCGCTTCGTTCATCCGCCTCGATAACAACGGTGGCGGTGCTCATTCCGCTGATAATACGGTTTCTTATCGGAAAGTTATGTGCGATAGGCGCGGCACCGGGACAAAACTCGGTCAGCACCGTGCCGCGTCGGATTATTTCGCCGTACAGATTTTTATGCTCGCGCGGATATACTCGGTCGATGCCGCAGCCGAGCACGGCTATGGTATATCCGTCTACATCGAGCGCCGCACGATGCGCAACACCGTCGACTCCGAGCGCCATACCCGACACTATGACCGTACCGGCAGAGGCAAGGTCGCTCGATATCGTATATGCGTTTCTCGCGCCGTACTGAGATATCCGTCTCGTGCCGACTATCGCGACGGAGAACCGATTCTTTATATTCGGCAGCAGACCGAGATAGTACAGCATGACCGGCGGAGACGGTATATTCCGCAGCTGCGGAGGAAAGTACTCGCTGTCATACGGCAGCATTCCCACACCGTTATCCGAGCACCAGTTGTATATGCCGACGGCGGCGCGCAGGCTCTTATCGGTCAGATGCTCCGCCGCGCCCTTGGGGAGTCCCACGTACTCTGCCGGGTCGGCATCGTATATTGCTCTGACATTCTGCCCGAAGCGCGAAAACAACTTTCCCGCCGCAGAGCTTCCCGCGCCTATCGCGAGACTGAGCCATATCCAGTATACAAGATCGGCACTTTCCTCAGCGCCGACGTTCGTTTCAAATGTGTCTCTCACCTTATCCACGAGCCCTTTCCCGTTTTACAAATATCGCCTTATCAGTAAAAAATCCCGAAATCCATTCGGTCCGAGCCTTGCCCGGAGTCTTTTTCAAAAATACACATTCTTCAAATATCCGCTTTGCCGCATAACATTTATGCCGCAGGCACGGTCTCGGCGAGCATCCGAACCCGTCGCACATCTACTTTATCCACGAGCCCTTTCCGGTCTCCCAGATAAGTATGGCTGCAGCGGCTGCGGCATTCAGCGACTCGGTGCCCTCTCGCATCGGGATCAGAACGCAGTCGCTTGCCGCGTCGATAAGCTCCTCGGGCAGCCCTCTGCCCTCGTTGCCGACAAGAAAGCAGTCACAGCTGTCGACCGCGAGACGATTGAGCGGTATGGCAGCACGGTGCAGTGCGGCGGCATGCACACGGTATCCGAGAGCGCGCAGTGCTCCGATGCTGCCGACCGTGTCCTCACACAGCGTTATCTTCTGACGAAAGAGTGCACCCATAGCCGCCCTGACCGTCCGAGGATTATAGAGATCGGCGCAGTCGGCGGAGAGTATCAGCTCGTCTATTCCGAGTGCGTTCGCATCGCGTATAACGGTGCCGAGATTGCCCGGATCACGTATCGAGCAAGCCATGAATGCGGTACCCGAAAAATCGCCGTTATTATATATTGTAACCTTTTTATGCAAAAAGTCAATATGTTTTGCCACACACATGATTCCCTCGGGCGAGCGGTCGAAGGACAGCTTGTCGTAGACAGGTGCTGAAACAACGGTAACAAGCGTCGGATCAAGCTCGACGGGAAGCCGTCCGAGAGCATCCTCACGGACAAATATCCGCTCGAGCCGGATGCCGGACGAGAGTGCGTCGCGAAGCAGCTTTGCCCCCTCAAAGGCAAACAGTCCGTCTCGGTCGCGATATTTCCGCTCCGACAGCGCCGCTGCGGCGACTATCGCCGGATTCGCCCTTGATGTGATTCTCTGGCAGCCGTCAAAGCGGCCTGTATAGGCTGCGCCGTTCTTGAAATTGTCCATTCTGTCGTTGCCTCCGTTATTATTTTCCCCATCGAGCCGTATATTCTATTCACATCGGTATTTCAGCCCGAGCCTCACGTATGATCCTCGGATATTGCTTCACCCGTCCTCGGCACCGTCCGAGGCATCTCCCATTTGACGCGAAAAACCCGCGGACACACCCACGCGCAAGGCGGATGGTCCCGGGTTCTGCTGAAATAATTATCTCTCTCAGAGAGCAGCCTTTGCCTGAGCTGCGAGAGCTGCAAATGCTTCCTTATCTGCGATCGCGATCTCGGAGAGCATCTTACGGTTGAGGTCGATGCCTGCATTCTTCAGACCGTGCATAAAGGTAGAGTAATTCATGCCGCATGCCTTAGCCTGAGCGGAGATTCTGGTGATCCACAGTCTGCGGAAATCTCTCTTCTTGAGCTTTCTGCCTACGAATGCATAGTTGCCGCTCTTCATTACGGCCTGCTTGGCCATCTTAAAATGTTTACTCTTGGCACCCCAATAACCCTTAGCACACTTGAGAACCTTATTGCGTCTCTTGCGGGTCATCATAGCTCTTTTAATTCTTGCCATTTTATTATCCTCCTCTAAAACCTATCGCCGATTACTTGCTGGGCATAAGCGACTTAACAGTTGCTGCAAAAGCCGGGCTCAGGTAAGCACCGGAACGAAGATGTCTCTTTCTCTTCTGTGCCTTTATACCGAGATTGTGACGGTGATGCGAATGGTTCATCTTAACGAGACCGCTCTTGGTAACGCCGAATCTCTTAGCAGTTGCGCTGTGTGTCTTAATCTTTCCCATGATAGAGCTCCTTTCAAGCTGCTGAATTTTCCTGATTTGTCCGGCAAAGCTGGTCTGCCCGGACAAACTGACTTTTGATCTGTATGATCTTTTATATTCCGAGGCACGCTGGAATTACTTTTCCGCGCTCTTATCCTCAGGAGTAGCTGCTGCGGCAGTCGCTGCGGGCTTTTTACCCTTGCCCTTCGACTGTGCGGAAGCACCCTCTCGCTTGCTGTTAGGCGTGATGAATACCGACATGAAGCGTCCGTCAAGGCTCGGAGCCTTATCCGAACCGCCGAGATCGGCGCATGCCTCACGGAATCTCTCGAGCAGCTCTCTGCCCACATCGAGATGGCTCATCTCACGTCCCTTGAACTTGACAATAACCTTGACCTTGTCTCCGCCGGTAAGGAAACGGCGAGCGTGGTTGACCTTGGTCTTGAAGTCGTTGGTATCAATGGCGCAGGAAAGTCTGATCTCCTTGATGTCCATGATCTGCTGCTTCTTTTTCGCTTCCTTTTCCTTTTTATCGCGCTCAAAACGGAATTTTCCGTAATCAATTATCTTGCATACGGGCGGATCAGCCTGAGCCGCGATCATTACGAGATCGAGTCCCTTGTCGTATGCATGATTCTGCGCTGCGGTAACGGTGAGCAGTCCCATCTGCTCGCCCTCCGGTCCGATGACACGTACAATCTTCGAAGGAGCGCCGAGAACGGCTTTGATCTCGTCATTAATATAATGCTCCCTTGAATTGTTATTGTTGTTTCTGATGGCTAAAGCACCTCCGCTCAAAAAATAAAAAAATCACGGCTTATGTTGCATACTCGTAAAAGCAGCGCAGCATATCTCCGCGATCACAGGAAACCCACGGGTAATCCACAAATCCTTTATCGACCGTGACCCATGCACCGGGCTGTGTCAGGTGAGAGCGGAGCGCTCTGCTTGCTTTACTGTGGTATTTTATCATATATACCCGGCATTGTCAATAGTGAAAATAAGATTTTTTTTAAAAAATCAAAACCGAAAAGCCGCCCCGGCATAAAACTTACATTTTATAGTGCGGATTTCAGGACGGAACTTCTGAAAGAACTTCTTCAGCGCAACATACTTTTTTTCAAAAAGGTATTGACAAATAACCTCTCCTGTGGTATTATGTATAGGCTTTGTTGAGATACATAAGCAATGCGCCCGTAGCTCAGCGGATAGAGTACTCGGCTACGAACCGATTGGTCGGAGGTTCGAATCCTCTCGGGCGCGCCATGAAAAAAGCGATTGCATTTTGCAATCGCTTTTTTCAGTTATATTCATCTCACGGCGAGAGGTATTGCTGTGCCGTGATATCCGGCTTTGCCGGGTGATATTCGCTTCGCGAGTGCAAACGGCGAATATAATATCACTGTCCCAACGGCACAGTATCAATATCGTTTTTATAGACCTTTGCATACTGTCCTTCGTCACCGTTGATCCATGCGACACCTTAAAGCGCATTTCTTTTATCGCCCTCTGTGCCTCGACGGCATTGTCGTCCGCTATCTCGGTGGTGAGTACGGGACTGCTCGCAATTATCTCATCGGTGAGCGATTCGATTGCATCGCTCATGTGCTTGAAAGAACCTTCTCCCGAGCTGAACTCGTTCGTCTTTACAGCCGCCTCAAGAATATCCGCCTCGAGCTCCTTTCGGGACTTCGAGCCCTTGTAATTCTCGAGCATGCTGTCCATGCCCTCGAGCAGCTTGCCGACGTTGACATTATACTTGTCTCGGAGTATCGTCTCGGCTGTCTCGGCGCGGAGCGTTTCTTCGGACTTTGCGCGCTGCTGATAACGTATATCGGGATTATTACGGTCAAAAGTGCCGATGTTGTCAGTGGCGGATTTTATCTGCGATGGGTCATCCAACATGTATATAACACTATCGTCTATACCCTTATCGCTATTCTCAATTATAATTCCGTCGTAATTTCCGCGCAGATACTCGCCATAAATGGCTTTTGCGTTGCTGTCAAAGTATGATGTCGGTGTGTAATAACCGTCCGAATAAATATGAAGCGGTTTTTTTATATCGAGATAGCACTCGATAATTCGTTCATTACCGCCTTTTGATGCTGCTCTTTTTGCATAATCCGATGCACTGTCCTGATATCCGTTTTTCTTGTTGGTAAAGAAAAACAATCCTTCAGAAACATCGCCGAAGTTTTTACCGCTTTTTCCTATGTCGAAAGTCCAAAACTCGGAGTTTGTCCCATGATACACAACTCTCGGACTTCCGTCATCGTTCACGACCTTGCTTGCATCCTTAGGATGATTTAGCCAATCACCGAACCATCGCAAGAATTGCCGGCTTTGCGTATTTGTCGAAATATTCCTATTGACTTTTTCATCGAATTTGTGTATAATAGGAGTAGAAGCTATCAACCGCTGAAGCTGTTTGGGGAATTGGACCCCAGCAACTGACAGCATGGTGGCTTCTTTTTTTGCGTAATATATACCGACATCTCCGATATTCTCCAACGCAATTGCCTCTGTGAAAAGGTTTTCTACGTTTTTTTGATAAGCAGACGATAGCACATTAACATCCATCTGTGTGCCATTGAGTTTTCTGTTTGCTGTTATTTCGACCGGAATAAACAAATGGTTGGTTTGTAAACCTATGTCAACAATTGCGACTACACTTCTAACGCTTCTCCGAGGAGCACCCTTTTTAGGATTCTGTGCATCCTTTGCCGAAATAATCGCAATAGGGTCAAGTAATTTGCTATAAATATTCTCAACGGCATCCTGACCGAGTCCGTGATAATGTACTTTCTTTCTGAATTTTCCCTCGCTCTTTGCTTGCGCTTTTGTTTTTGCAATAGAGTAAATATGTCCCGCGCCTTCAAGATGATGGCATCACCTATATCAATATCGCCCGTATTAAGGCGATTGCTATTCTTTTTTTCTTGGTGCAACACTTCTATTGTAATCCTACACATCCGCAGCAGCCGCAAAGGAAATTGCTCTTGAAAAGCAGTCTGTAATGTGCTATAATACTTAATATAATGAGAAATACAATGAGATGAGTATACCCGAGCGGCAGCAAACAGCGCTGCTGCGGAGCGCACATCTCTGTAACGATACCGGCAGTATATGACCGTACACCTGCGGAGGGAGGGAGCAAAACTGAACAGAACTCAGGTATTCAATCTCAGAAAAACTCCCAAGGGGTACGAGGGCAGAACGACGCTGTACGACGGCACGAGAATAATAAAGCTGCCCGAGAGCACACCGAATCACGCATCGGAGACGGAGCGGGGTTTGGGACATACTCGCGGACATGGAAAGCAGCAGCCGTCCCGACCCGCGCAGAGTGGGACTCAGCCGCAGCGCACAAATTCGGAAAGCCGTACGCGGCAGAATGATCCGAGACACAGCACCGCACCGACCGAGCCGCGCAGGGTGCTCAGCGGCGCAATGACCGAGACGGGCAGACTGTCCGAGGGCGCGCCTACCGGTATTAACGGTATACACGGTGCAGCCGGAGCGGGCGGAGAACGGTATAGAGAGGCGACCGGCAGGCAAGACGGCAGACAGACCATGGGGCATTCCGACGGACGTATGCCGGAGCGCCGCACCGACAGCTCGACCGAGAAGAGCGAAAAAAAGAAAAAGAAAAATAAGAATAGGCAGGCGGCACGGAGCACACAGCAGAGCAGGGAGAACCGACAAAGCTCTCCGGTGCAGCAGCGCAGACCTGCGCCGCGGGACGGACGCGCTGAACACTTGCCTAAGCCGGATCGCCCATATCAGGCTAATGCCCCTCGCGAATATGCCCCGGGACGCGCTGATATGAGCGGCACGACAGGCTACGGTGCTTCCGAGCGCAGCGCGCGGGGCTACGGCGTACCGAATTACGGCGCGCATGGAAGTGCTGCACATGGCTATGGTACACAGGGCTACGACACATCGAATTACAGCGCGCATGGAAGCGCCGCACATGGCTATGGTACACAGGGCTACGGCACATCAAATTACGGCGTACCGAATAATGCCGCATTCGGTCAGAATAACGGTATGCACGGCGGTGCTCAGCCGAGCGGCGCACAGCGGCGCAGAAAGCGTCCTCCGATGAGCGAGGAGGATAGGCGTCGGCTCGAGGCAGCCGAGCAGGCAAGACGGCAGGCCGAACAGGAGATGGAGCGGCAGCGCGCGGAGAGACGCGCGGAGCAGAGGCGCAAGCGAGCCATTGACCGTAAACGCAGACGGCGCGCGGCGCTTAGATTCATTGTCTCCGAGCTTGTTCGCGGAATACTGCGTGGAATACCGTGGTTGTTTGCACTTGTCGGAATGACGGTGCTGCTCGGTGCGGTGTCCGGCGGTATAATATTCGTCGATCTGCACCTCGGCTCTTCTACTCATCCGGAAACGGTGGAGTATCTGCTCACCGATCCGGACGATAATAAGGTGTCTGCGCGCGAGGTGGCATATAACGGTGCATTCTTCTCGGGTACGCCGTATATCAAAATGTCCGACCTTGCCTCGGATTTTGACCTTACAGTCGCGGGAGACGGCAAGAGGTACAAGCTGATAACGCAGGGCGGCAATATTATCAAGCTGACGATCGGCTCAAGTGTGCTTGTACTCGGCGGCGACGAGATACGTCTTTCCGCGCCGATATTCGAGCGCGGCGGCGAGATCTATATTCCCATCGAGCTGCTCGACGACTATCTGACCGGTGTCAGCGCGGATTACGCGGTCGACGAGAAAAAGAAAATAGGCAGAATAACCATTACCCGTGAGATAGAGGACTATACCGTCTCTGTTGCCGAAGGAAAGCAGCCGGTATATGCCGGACTCGGCTTTATTTATAATATTTCGCCCGATGCGTCGAATATTGCCGAGGATTCTCTGCCGGAGGCGATAGCCGCAGCAACGGATCCGAATCCTCCGCCTGCCGAGAACGGGAACGCGACTCCGTAAACTATGCGTCCGGAACGGGCACATCGGGAGCGGAAGCATAATTTATATTTAACGGCAGATCTCAACGACATAAATGAAAGGAACATCCTCTCCGGAGGATATATGCAGCGGATATGAGTGAAATGAGACCGATACAAAACGGGGGCGGGGCCCCGAACGAAAACGGACAGCATCGGCAGAGCGCCGAATCGAGACAGCGCGTAGAGCGGGCAAGACTGCGCGAGCGCAGACGCAGACGCAGGAGAAATATAACCCTGCTCGTCTGCCTGCTGCTGATACTCGTCATCGCGGCTTGCGCCGTTGTTGCGATATGGTTCATCAGCGACCCGTCGGATACGGATAAGCCCGCCGAGACTACTGCGGTCACTACCGATACACAGAGCGGCACCGAGAGCACGACCGCTGCCGAGACAGATCCGCTGACCGGACCGGAGGCATACGGTATCACCTTCATCTCCGACCTTGCCGACTACGAGCAGTATATGGATCCCGCAGAGCGTGACGATTACCTTATCCTTGTTAATAAAACCTCGACTGTAAGTGCCTCAGACGAGCCTGCCGACCTCGTCGACATTGCCGACACCCGTCAGGACGGCAGAGCGACGCAGCAGATGCGCCTGTACGCCGCAAAGGCGCTCGAGGCACTGTTCATCGAGATGCGCGCATACGGCTATACCGATGTTTCGGTAACGAGCGCGTTCCGCGGCTACAACTATCAGGAGCAGCTTTTCACGGGCTACGTGTCAAAGGAGCTCAAGAGCCATCCGGGCTGGACGCAGGAACAGGCAGAAGCGGAGGTAGAGACCTATTCCGCGCGCCCCGGCACGAGCGAGCATCAGACGGGACTCTGCTGTGATATGCACAACCTCCCCGGCGCGGACGTTTCGTTCGCAAATCAGGAGGTATACAAGTGGCTGAGAGAGAATGCATGGAAATTCGGATTCATCCTGCGCTTCCCGGAGGATAAGACCGAGATAACGGGCTACAGCTTCGAACCGTGGCATTATCGCTTTGTCGGCAGATATCACGCGCAGAAGATACACGAAGGCGGTCTCTGCCTCGAGGAGTATCTCCAATCATATCTCAGTACGGCAGCATCCGCGCAGAAATCTAATTAATCATCGCATCACGGAGAGGCGGAAAAGAAACGACGGCATCGCTCGGGACTTTTCTGCCTTTCTGAATAAAAATACCTTGTATATGAGGAAAGAAAAATGTCAAAATTCGTACCTTATCCCCTTTTTCACGACGATATGCCCATCGACATCTCGTTTGTATTCGAGAGCGAGCGCCCGGCGGGCAAGCACGGCTTCATGCACACAGCGGGCGATCATTTTGAGTTTGAGGACGGCACCGAGGCACGCTTCTGGGGAGTCAATTTCAACGGCGGAGCATGCTTCCCCTCGCATGAATACGCAGAGACCGTCGCCGATCGTCTCGCAAAGACAGGCTGCAACATCGTCCGTTTTCATCAGCTCGATGCGGAATGGGACAGCCCGAACATCTTCTCATTTTCGCGCGGAAAGCGGCTCGGCAGCACACGCGAGCTCGATCCGCGCAGCATGGAACGGCTCGACTACCTCGTATACTGTCTGAAGGAGCGCGGAATATATTCGTATCTCGATATGCTCACCTACCGACGCTATAAGACTGCGGACGGCGTTGCGGCTGCCGCAGATATGATCGACTCGACAAAATACCCCTTCAACTGCTTCGACGAGCGCATGAAGGAGCTGCAGAAGGAGTTCATGAGTCAGCTCTGGAACCACATGAATCCGTACACGGGGCTCTGCTACAAGGATGATCCCGCGTTCGTCATGACCGAGATAATCAACGAGAACGACCTTTTCAGTAAGCCGAATTTCACCGTCGAGCCCTACACCTCCGATTTTCGCCGTCTCTTCCGCGCATGGCTCGACCGCCGCGGCATCGAGTTCGACGCGGAGGGCTGCGACCTTACGGCAAAGGACGGCGTTCTCGCGGAGTTCAAGACCGAGCTCGAGCGCGAATATTTCGCCGAGATGCGCGACTACATGATCTCCATCGGAGTAAAGATACCGATTACGGGCACAAACTGGTTCTTCAGTGATGCACTTACCCGCGCGCACGTCGACATGGACTTTATGGACACACACACCTACTTCTACGACTGGCGGTGGAACGACCATTGCACCATGCTGAATTCGCTCACCGATCAGGAGGACTGCTTCTATCCGAACATCATAAACGAGCGCATTCAGGATAAGCCCTTCTTCGTCTCCGAGTGGGATATGCCGTGGCCTAATCCCTGCCGCGCCGAGAGTCCGCTGCTCTATGCCGCCGTCGGCTCGTTTCAGCGCTGGTCCGGCTACGCGATTCATACCTATGCATACACGACGCGGCTCGACCGCCTCGATATACTCGGCAAGGAGATCCTCCCGCCGACCATCGACGGAGTAGGCTACCGCGAGGGCGTTTTCTCGGTATGGAACGACCCCGCGAAGTTCGGGCTGTTCCTGCACAGCGCGCTCATCACCCGCCGCGCCGATATAGCGCCCTGCACCGATAGCGTTACCGTTCATGCGGGAACCGGCTCCTCGGAGGCTTACCGCTGCGCCGCGGAATACAAGCGGGTAGGCATCAGCTTTGAGAACGGCGCACCCGCCGATAAGCCGCTCACCGACCTCTCGGGCGGAGAGATACGCTCGTCGGACGGTCAGCTCTACCGCAGCTGGACAAAGCACTACGGATATATCAACTCCCCGCGCACAAAGGCGGTCTACGGCAGACTTGCGGGCGCGGGCGAGATAAAGCTCGACGGAATGACCGTCAGCGCTACGAGCAAGGAGGGCGTTATCGCGATATCCTCGCTCAGCGACGCGCCTATAGCGGAATCGGATAATCTGCTGATAACCGCGCTCTGCGACGCCGTTAACAGCGATATGCAGTGGGATGAGGACCATATGCTCTCCTACGGTCACGCGCCTGTGCTCGTTAAGGTCATGGAGGCAAAGGTCAGTATACGCACCGCGGCACGTATGCGCATACGCTCGATAGGACCGGAGGCGCAGATGACGGGAGAGCTTGAGACGAGCTATGAGGATGGGATTTTGACCTTTACGCTCGGTACTCAGCACCCCGGGATGTACTACCTCGCCACCATCGACTAACCCCTCGGCGAGGCTAAAAAGCGCAGACCGAAAAAGCGAAAACAAGTTGAGCTTATCAGTCTTTAGTGTATTCGCTAAGACAAAAAGGGGTCGGAATCCTGACGGATTCCTGCTTATAATTTTATGTTTTCGCTTTTTCTACCGCCGAAAATCGCCTCTGCCGTACAATTGTACGGCG